>Ga0209192_10001107_pt1 | contig 22744 bp, 22 predicted proteins | sample ArcticOcean_MG_C_11_FD_187433 | JGI IMG/M metagenome (GOLD analysis project Ga0209192, IMG submission 187433) | Marine microbial communities from western Arctic Ocean - ArcticOcean_MG_CB2_154 (SPAdes) (version 2) | ecosystem: Environmental > Aquatic > Marine > Oceanic | place: Arctic Ocean... | reverse complement strand
TTGTATTTAGGTAATAGGAATAATTTTAATATAAAATGACACAGTGTCACTTTTTTTATTATTTTCGTATTTAAATCTTATCAAATGAATATTTTAGTTTGTATTAGCAATGTACCTGATACCACCTCAAAAATTAATTTTAAAGATCAAAACGAAGCTTTTGATACAAATGGTGTCCAGTTTATTATCAATCCCAATGATGAGTTTGGTTTAACACGTGCAATTTGGCTTCAACAAAAGTCTGGAGCTAAAGTAACCGTTGTCACTATAGGTGACTCTTCTTGTGAGCCTATTTTACGAAAATGTTTGGCAATTGGAGCAGATCAAGCCATTCGAATTGATGCACATCCTTTAGATGGTTTTTTTGTAGCTAGTCAACTTGCTGCTTTGTGTGAAAAAGAGACGTATGATCTCATTATTACGGGAAGAGAGTCAATAGATTATAACGGTGCAATGGTAGGAGGTATGTTAGCAACAATGTTGTCATTACCGTACGTTGCCAACTGCATTCAAATGGATGTAGAGGGTCCAAATGTAAGTTTACAGCGTGAAATTGATGGCGGTAAAGAAACACTAATATCAACCTTTCCAGTAGTTTTAGGAGCTCAAAAAGGATTGGTAGAAGAGTCTGATTTAATTATACCCAACATGCGAGGTATAATGCAAGCACGTCAAAAACCACTGACTGTAGAATCAGCCATAACTTTAAACCAAGCAACATCCGTTAAGGTTTTTGAGAAACCTCCAGAAAAAGGACCTGTTAAACTCGTTGATTCAAATGATGTGGATGGTTTAATAGAATTATTACAGAACGAAGCTAAAGTACTTTAAAATATAAAATTATGTCAGTAGTTGTTTATATAGAATCTCAAAAAGGAGTTGTTAAAAAAGCAGGTTTAGAAATAGCATCTTTTGGTCGTGCCATAGCGGATGCTTCTCAAGATTCTTTAGTCGCAGTAACCTTTAATTTAGAAGATACCTCGACCCTAAAATTGTATGGTGTTGATAAAGTGTATAATGTTAATACAGAAGAAGATAATTTTTTTAATGTAGAACGGTATGCTAATAGTATTCAAAACGTAGTATTAAAAGAAGCTGCAAAAATCATATTAGTAAGTGCTAGTGCAGATGGTCGTTATTTGGGACCAATATTAGCCGTAAAATCAAAAGCAGCATATTTTTCAAATGTAGTTGCGTTGCCAACTTCCTATGATCCATTAACCGTAAAACGATCTTGTTTTACAAATAAGGCGTTTAATGAAAGTACAACTAATGAAGAGTGCTCTGTGATTAGTCTTTGTTCAAATGCATATGGACTAAAAGAAAAGCAAGGTTTAGCGCAAGTGTTTGAAGCTTCTTATGAAACTTCAAGCACTTCATTAAAGGTTGTATCTGTAGATAAGGTAACAGATAAAATCACCATTGCAGATGCTGATATTGTAGTCTCAGGAGGAAGAGGCTTGAAGGGTCCTGAAAATTGGCATTTAATTGAAGATTTAGCCACGGTTTTAGGAGCTGCTACTGCATGTTCTAAACCAGTTTCAGATATGGGGTGGCGACCTCATAGTGAGCACGTTGGACAAACCGGTAAACCGGTAGCCTCAAATTTATATATAGCTATTGGTGTTTCTGGTGCTATTCAACATTTAGCAGGAATCAATTCTTCTAAAGTTAAAGTGGTAATTAATAATGATCCAGAAGCACCCTTTTTTAAAGCAGCAGATTATGGAATTGTAGGAGATGCTTTTGAAGTTGTCCCACAATTAATATCAAAACTAAAGGCACTAAAGCAATGAGTATAATTTATTAAATCATGATTAATAAAAAAGTCAATTCTGTTCATGAAGCCCTTATGGGCATTAGCTCTGGGATGACTTTAATGTTAGGTGGTTTTGGCTTATGTGGCATTCCAGAAAATGCCATTAAAGAATTAGCCCTTTTAGGCCTTGGTGAATTTACATGTATCTCTAATAATGCAGGGATTGATAATTTTGGATTAGGAATATTACTTCAGCAAAAACAAATAAAAAAAATGATTGCCTCTTATGTAGGAGAAAATGCTGAATTTGAACGGCAGATGCTCTCTGGAGAGTTGGAAGTGCAATTGATTCCACAGGGTACTTTAGCGGAGAAATGTAGAGCTGCACAATCAGGAATACCCGCTTTTTTTACACCAGCAGGTTTTGGAACTGAAGTAGCCGAAGGAAAAGAATCAAGAGTTTTTTCAGGTAAAAATTATATCATGGAAGAAGCCTTTAAAGCTGACTTTTCATTTATAAAAGCGTGGAAAGGGGATCAGGCAGGGAATTTAATTTTTAAAGGAACTGCCAGAAACTTTAACCCACTTATGTGTGGTGCCGCTAAAATTACAGTTGCAGAAGTTGAAGAGTTGGTTCCTCTAGGAGCTCTGGATCCCAATCAAATTCATATTCCAGGAATTTTAGTTGATAGGATATTTCAAGGAACTGATTATGAAAAAAGAATTGAACAATTAACCCTAAAGCAATCTTAAAATGGCTTTGGATAAGAATGGTATTGCTAAGCGAATCGCTAAAGAACTCAAAGATGGATTTTATGTGAATTTAGGTATTGGAATTCCTACTTTGACTGCAAATTATGTGCCTGAAGGAATACAAGTGGAATTTCAAAGCGAGAATGGTATTTTAGGAATGGGTCCTTTCCCATTAGAGGGAAATGAAGATGCCGATTTAATCAATGCTGGAAAACAAACTATTACGAGCCTTCCTGGCGCGAGCTTTTTTGATTCTTCCATGAGTTTTGGGATGATACGAGGACAGCATGTCGATTTAACTGTCTTAGGTGCTATGGAGGTTTCTGAAAGTGGTGACATCGCAAATTGGAAAATCCCCGGAAAATTAGTGAAAGGAATGGGTGGAGCTATGGATTTGGTTGCTTCAGCTGAGAATATAATTGTCGCTATGATGCACGTGAACCGTAAAGGCGATTCCAAACTTCTCCCTAAATGTACATTGCCACTAACTGGTTTAGGATGTGTTAAAAGAATCGTTACAGAATTAGCAGTTGTAGATGTCCATAAAAACGGTTTTTTGTTAGTTGAGCGAGCCCCTGGGGTTACCATTAAAGAAATTCAAGCAGCTACAGCTGGGAAACTTCATATTCCGGTTGAAGTTCCTGAAATGATATTATGAGGTTCGTTTCAAATAAATCAGTACTTTTATTAAAATTTTTTCATAATGATAAATAATATTCGTTTAGTATTATTCACCATAGTTATATTAACATTAAGTTGCCAAAATAATACTAAAAAAAATACTTCAACTATATCTTTTCAAAATGAAAAAGTTGACCAGCAATGGGTAAGTCTGAGTCTCCCTAATAGTCTTGATGGGTGGCATATTTATCAAGATAGAACTGGACAAAAAACAGGCTGGTCAGTAAATGATGGTGTATTTACCTATAATTCTAAGACAGCAACTGGGAAAGGCAATAAAAGCTTGATTTCAGATGAGACTTACACAAGTTTTGAAATTAAGTTTGAGTGGAAGCTTTCTCCTGATTCAAATAGTGGCTTTATGTGGGGTGTATATGAAGGTGAGGAATTTGATGCACCTTATTTAACAGGTCCAGAAATCCAAATTATTGATGCAGATATATACAGAGATGATAATGAAAATCAAATTCATACTGCAGGTTCATTGTACGATATGATTGCGCCTGATCACGTTATGGCAAAACCAGCTGGAGAATGGAATAGCTACCACATCACTGTAAATCAAGAAGAAAATAAAGGATCCGTTATTCATAATGGAATGGAGATTAATCGTTTTCCACTTCATGGACCAGAATGGGATGATTTAGTAGCAAAAAGCAAATTTTCAGATATGTCTGGTTTTGGAAAATATAAAGAAGGTCACCTTTGTCTTCAAGATCATCCAGGTATTATTTCTTATAAAAACATTCAAATAAAAAGATTGTAAATTGATTTCACAAAAGGCTCCTTTTAAATTATATTCCAAGCTATTTTCTATAGTATTGGTTTTTGCTTTTCTAATCCCTTTGGGACTGAAATCATACCATGGTTATAAACATCATTCGAATTCAAAATTATGTGAGCACACTAAAATACATTTTCATACATCGTATGATCATAATGATATTTTAGATGACTTTTTTCTACCTCTTTTTAAGAATTCCATTAATTATCATGAAAATAAAAATGTTTTAACAAAACGAAATAAAAACATTTTTTATAATTCAAGATTTAGTTCATTTTCTTCTAAGCTTTTTAGATCTAGAGCCCCTCCAGTTTTTGAAGGTATTTCATAATAAAGTAAATCACTAGATATTTAGTCTAGAAGGTTACTATTTAAATATTATTAATTCAAAAACTTAAAAATGAAATTTTTTTTAAATATTCAGCACAAAACACTATACGTATTACTTTCACTAATAATAATTTCTTGCTCGAAAGAGGATCCAGAACCGATTAACGAAGAAGAATTAATTACTACAGTTCAACTTACCTTTAGGGCACCCGGAATAACTGATCAAATAGTTAGATGGCAGGAAGGGTCTAATAATTCAGATGCTATTTCTTTAGCTGCAAACACTCAATACGAAGTAGGAATTATTTTTCTTGATGAAAGTGATCCTAGCGATATTGAAGATATTACTGAAGAAGTGAAAGAAGAGGCAGATGAACATCAGGTTTTTTATGAATTTTCTCAACTTAATATTGGTTTGGAACAAAGTTCATCTGACACTTTAGACAGTAATCAAAATCCAGTGTATATTAATTCGCTCTGGAATACTTCAGAAGTTGGATCAGGAACGGTTAGAGTCTATCTAATTCATGAGCCTGTAACTAAAAGTAGTTCAACTCGAGATGGATTTGCAGGAGAGACTGATGTTGCTGTTGACTTTCTAATCACTATAGAATAGTAAATGCCTTTAAAGTTTTTTATTTTTCCGCTTATTTTTTTATTGTGTTTTAAATCAATTCAAGCACAAAACTGCAATTTAAAAATAAGTGGAATTATAAAAGACCTTCATGATTCTTCACCCATTTTTGGTGCTGTAGTAAGGATTAATGGTTCAGATATACTTACTCAAACATCAGAGGACGGTTTGTATTTTTTTAACCAAATTTGTCCAGGCAAACTAATTTTTGTGGTTGAACATTCAAATTGTAATTCTGTCCAACGAGAGGTAATTTTGAGTGAGAATACAACACTTAATTTTACATTAGAGCATCATATTAATGAATTAGAGGAAATTATTATTTCAGACAATACCCTTAAATCATTAAAGGGAAGTACTAAAGAATCTCGATTAAATTCAGATCAAATCAATAAATATAGTAGTCAAGGCCTCGCTGATGCATTAAATACTTTAGCAGGTGTATCTACTTTAAAAACAGGTAATTCAGTTGCAAAGCCCATGATTCATGGAATGTATGGTAGTCGTGTTGGTATTGTTGCTAATGGGATTCGTTTACAAGATCAAGAGTGGGGGGCAGATCATGCACCAACGATTGATTTAAACAGTTTTGAAAACATACAATTAGTAAAAGGAGCTTCTGCCTTAAAATACGGAGGCGATACCCCTGGAGGGATTATCGTTCTTTCTCCTTCTAAATTAATTTTAAAAGATAGCCTTTTTGGTCAAACGATTATAAATGCTTCTGAAAATGGTCGTGGAGGTTCTATTTCAACAAAAATAATGAAAACAACTTCTGACGGTTATTATGTTTCAAGTCAGTTTTCAGGAAAGCAGTTTGGGGATTTATTAGCACCAGAATATATCCTTTCAAACACAGGTGTAAAACAAATGAATATTTCTTTGAAGCTGGGGAGGAGTAAAATTTTGAGTGGCTGGGAGGTTAATTATTCTCGCTTTCAAAATGAAATAGGTATATTGAGAGGTGCACATATTGGTAATATTCAAGACTTGTTAAGAGCCTTAAAAACAGATGTACCCTTAAGAATTGATCCCTTTACATATTTAATTAATTCGCCAAAACAAGAAGGAGTTCACCAAAATTTTCATTTCACTTATTTTAATCAAACATCAAATAAAGCGAAATGGCAATTAGATTATAATTACCAAGCAAATACTCGGAAAGAGTTTGACATTAGAAGAGGAATTCCTGCTTCGACCCCAGCGATTGATTTAAAGCTACAAACACACAATTTCTTAGTGAATTTAAAATGGAAAACTAAATTTTCGATGGATTACGAATGGGGAGTAAACGGTATTCTTCAAGATAATTATTCTAATCCAAATACCGGGGTTAAACGACTTATCCCCGATTATCTAAGATACCAAATTGGAAGTTATTTTTTGGGAGCTTATAGCCCCTCGAATTCTTTTAGTTGGGACTGGGGAATTCGTCTAGATCAAAATACATGGGATGTACAAAAGTTTTATAATGTTTCTGACTGGGAAGAAAGGGATTATGCTGTTCTTTTTCCTGATTTCGATGTGCAGCAGTTTGGAAATAAACTTTTAGTGAACCCCAAGTTAAATTTTCTAACACTAGCAACTCAAACTGGAATATCGATTATTCTTGGTGAACAATTTAGTGCAAGTCTCACTTATGTTTTATCGCAACGTTCTCCTAATGCATCCGAATTATTTAGTGATGGTCTTCATCATTCACTTGCTACGTTGGAGTATGGAAGTTTATCTTTAGAAAAAGAAATATCTAACAAAATTCTTTTAAATTTTTCAAAAAATAAAGGTCGTTTTAAAGGTACTCTTGAACCATACGTTTCTAAAATAAGTAATTATATTTTTATAGGTCCGACAGGAATTGAACAAACGATTCGTGGTGCTTTTCCAGTTTGGCAATATGATACTACAAATGCTTCTTTTTGGGGAGTTGATGCAGGTGTTGATTATACTTTTTCAGAACAATTCACTTTTGATATTAATGCTTCATATACTTACGCTCAAGACCTTATTAATAGAGAACCTTTAATTAGCATTCCCCCATTTAACAGTTCTCAAATTCTAAAGTATACTTCCCCTAAAAAAAAGTTTGATCTTGAATTAGTTAATCATTTTGTTTCTTTTCAAAATCGTTTTCCTGAAATGAATTTTACGGTAAATACTCTGCAAGATGGATTGATTATTGAAGAGTTAGTTGATATAAGTACCCCACCAAGCGCTTATCAAAGTATTGATTTTAATTTTTCACTATATTTTAATTTAATTAAGCAATCTACATCTAGCATTAGTTTTATTGTCAATAATATAACCCAAACAAAATACCGAGATTATCTCAATAGAATGCGATTCTATGCAGATGATATTGGGAGAAACTTTCAACTTCAATTTATTTTTTCATATTAATCCATTTAAATGTAGCGTTAAATCGCATTATTTTTTTTTGTGGATTATTTATGATTGCGGAAGTTTATTTAACTTTTAGAAAGAAGTTTTTATTAAAACTATTGATGGTTAATCTTTTATGTAACTTAGTTTACTATGCGTTATAATCATTTTTTTCCTTTAGTCTTATCATTTTTAGTAATGACACCAATTATAGCTCAAGATATTGAGGGTTTCTATGATGATCCATCACCAGAAACACAATATGCTTTTGTACAGGAATTACTTTATGCCGGGGGATATGTGCCTGAAAAAATTTCTATTTATCAAACCCTTCCAAATCATGCACATGTTTATAGAGTAAAGCTAGATTCTGTTACAGGAGGATTTATGTTTGTTAGATGGAATAAAAAGGAAAAAGAACATTACTTGGATAATAAAATGATTGATCCAGGTTTGTATTATAATCTAAAAGCTGCCAGAGAAATAATGCGCAAACAAACTAATCAAGCAAATTTTACGATTGATGACATGTCAATTCAAGCAATTGATCAAGATAAGATGACAGAATCAGATTTGTTAGAGCTTCGTGAAGATTATGATTTGAAGCAGGGAGAAATTAAAAAGATTGAATATGAAAAGAAAAAAAAATCCCTTCAAAAAGCTCAACGAAAAGTTGAGCGTAAATCCAAAGTAAAAAAAAATTAAAAGGTTACAGTTAGGGTAGTATCTTCTAGTGTGGCTGTATAACATTTTAATGAACCACTACATTCTGTTGAATATGAATTGTTATGATAGCCACATTCAAACTTTGCTCCATTTAATGACCAGCGGTCTCTATTTCCTTGATGCGGACAACTGTTATCAAAAGCACGAACTTCTGCTTCACTAATTCTAATTAAAAGAAGATTTTTAGCTGTATAATTAATCCACCCCCCTATGCTCAATAAATCAGCAAAAAGTCCATCCGCAATATTAATAACTAAAGGTTCTGTTGGAGTTTCGTTAGTAGAACTTCCAATTATGGGATTATTAGGTGTTTCTTCTGAAGAGCAAGCTTCTAAAACGGGAATACTAAGTGCAGCAAGAACTAATGGTTTACAGGCTGTTTTTAAAAATGATCTTCTGTTTTTCATGAAGCTAATTTAAAATGTTTAATTAAATTTGAGGAAAAATAAACAAATTATTTATCATTAAATTTATCACACCATTTTATGAAATTTTTTTCCCCCTATCTTCTCTTTTTGTCTACCTCTCTGTTAATTGCACAAAATTATGGAAGCTTAAATGGACGTATAATAGATGTTCAAACCCAACAACCTCTGGTGGGTGCAACTATTCTCTTGGAAGGTACTTCATATGGTGTTGTAACTGATGAGACAGGTTATTTTGTGATAGATGAAATTCCATCAAATTCATATAATGTTTTTGCTAGCTATTTAGGTTTTGAAACTCAGATACTCTCTAATGTAATTGTAAAATCAGTAGGTAATATACCGTTGTTATTTGAATTAGAAACAGCATCAGAAAGTCTGGATGAGGTTGTCATTGTGAGAAGTCCTTTTCGAACCTCGCGTGATACTCCTTTATCTACTCAAACTTTTTCTGCTGTTGAAATAGAAACCTATCCTGGAGGAAACAATGATATTACTAAGGTTGTGCAGAGCATGCCCGGAATTTCCCCTTCTATTGGTGGCTTTAGAAATGACATTATTATCCGTGGAGGAGCACCAAATGAAACTGTCTATTACTTGGATGGAATTGAAATCCCAAATATTAATCACTTTAGTACACAAGGAAGTGCTGGAGGTCCAGTTGGAATGATTAACGTCTCTTTTGTGCGCGATGTTACTCTATCAAGTTCTTCTTTTGGAGCTGAATATGATAATCCATTATCTGGTGTTTTGGCATTTGAACAAAGGGAAGGAAATCCAAATGAGTTTGGAGGTAATTTTCGTTTTGGTGCCAGTGAAGCTGCTCTTACTCTGGAAGGGCCTTTATTTCGAAAAGATAAAGATATTCCTGCAAAGACTACTTTTTTATTTTCTTTAAGAAGGAGCTACCTTCAATTCCTATTTGAGTTAATAGGGCTTCCTATTCGTCCAGATTATTGGGATTATCAATGGAAAATTAAACATGAAATAGATTCCTATAATACCTTGACATTTATTGGAATAGGTGCTATTGATGACTTTTCTGTAAAGGCTCCAGATGCTTTTGATGACGAGCAACAGGCTACTTTAGATCAAGTACCAATTATTGACCAACGAAGTACTACTGTCGGACTTTCATGGAAGCGAAATTACAAAAATGGGAAAGGATTTATGACGACAGCTTTAAGCACTAACCGTCTTGAAAATATTTTTTCTAGATATGAAGACAATACCACTAAAACAGGAACTATTTTTCAAAATGATTCTTATGAGTGGGAAACTAAATTAAGGTATCAAACAACCCATTTTGTAGATCAATGGAAATGGGCCACAGGATTTAATCTTCAAAAGTCTAGTTATAAAAATAATACAGTTTTTAATTACTACGATATTTCTTATAATACGACTCTAAATTTTGCAAAATATGGTTTTTTCGTAAAGGGTTCACGTAAATTATTTAATGACAGAATGAATCTTTCGTTGGGCCTTAGAACCGACGCCGATAGTTTTTCACAAGGTTCGAATTTATTAGATAATGTATCACCTAGAGCTGCTATTTCCTATTCTCTATCTGGAAATCAACAATGGAAATTAAATGCTTCTGTTGGGCGTTATTTTAAAATGCCTACCTATACTATGCTAGGTTTTCAAGATTCACGTTCCTTTTTTGTAAATAAAGATGCTTCTTATGTTCGAAGTGACCATTATGTCGCAGGCTTGGAGTATAATTTAACGCCAATTTCAAGAGTTACAGTTGAAGGATTTTTAAAGAATTACGCTAATTATCCAATTTCAGTAATTGATGGGGTATCTCTTGCAAATAAAGGAGGAGGTTTTGAAGTTTTAGGGAATGAAGAAATTTTATCTGAGGGAACTGGACAAAGCAAAGGGGTGGAATTATTATTTCAACAAAAGTTATCAAATAACTTTTATGGTGTGTTTGCCTACACTTATTTTTTTAGTGAGTTTACTGGAATTGATAAGGTTACTAGGCCATCAATTTGGGACAGTCGCCACTTAATTTCTTTTTCTGGAGGTTATAAGTTAAAACGTAGTTGGGAAGTTAGTGCGCGCTGGAGGTATGCTGGAAAAAACCCATATGTTCCGACCAATTTAGAAGCTAGTATCGAATCATATCCTGAAATTATCTTAGATTATGATCGTTTGGGCGAAGTAACCTTAAATTCGTTTAGTCAAGCAGATATTCGTTTCGATAAAAAATGGAATTTTAAAGATTTATCCTTTAACCTTTATTTTGAGGTACAAAACTTTTTAGCTCAACCCAATCCTAGTCCAGAAGAATATGGACTTAATAGAGATTTAAATGGAGGAATTATTCTCCCAAGAAGTTTGGTACCCGTTTCAACAAATGAAGGAAATAATACTCCACTGCCTTCATTCGGTTTTGTTCTTTATTTTTAAGAATAAGCTAGAGGTCTATCAGTCCTTCGGGTAAAGTAACGGTTATGGTTTTGTTAATGCGATCAACTTTTACTATAAAGTCGTCGTGTATAGGGATAAAGGCGGTTCCTTGCTTTCTTTTTATTTCAAATAAAGCTTGAGATCCTTTATCGTGAATAGTGAATATACTTCCTAGAATTTCATCATTTTCAATGATTGAAAAACCAATGACTTCATGATAGTAAAACTTATTCCCTTCTAAAGGCGGTAGAAGTGTTAATGGAAGATATAATTCTTTTTTAAGTAGCATGTCTGCAACTGACTCTTCTTTTACTTCTTCAAAATCTATTCGCAATAAAGACGATTTATGAAGTTGACATTTTGTAATAAAAAAAGGAACCAATCCTGTGGGTAAATCCACAAAAATCGATTCCAATGTAAGGTAGTTTTCTGGGTTGTCACTGTCAATTTTGACAAGTAGCTCCCCTTTAAAACTGTATTTTCCAACGATAGTACCTAAATAAAAACAATCTTTTATATTCATCGTTGAAAAGGAAAAATATTATTATTTTTTTCCTTCTTTAGGTTCTTCCTTTGAAGCTTCAGGAGCAGCTTTTACCGCTTCAACAGGAGCAGCTTCTTCAGCCGCTGCCGCTTCAACAGGAGCAGTTTCTTCAGCTTTTACCGCTTCAACAGGAGCAGTTTCTTCAGCCGCTGCCGCTTCAACAGGAGCAGCTTCTTCAGCCGCTGCTGCTTCTTCAGCAATAGCTGCATCTGCTTCTGCAGCCGCTGCATCTGCTAATCTTTTATCGCTTACTGCTTTTTCTGTAGCTAAACGTTTTGCTTTAGCGTCTGCCTCCTCTTTTGTTAATCCTTCTTTTTTTGCTTGAATTTTAGCATCTTTTTCTTCTAACCATGCTGCTAATTTTTTATCAGCTTCTTCTTGTGTTAGAGCTCCTTTTCGAACTCCTCCATTAAGGTGGTGTCTCAACATAATACCTTTGTAGGACATAAGAGTACGAGCAGTATCTGTTGGTTGCGCTCCTTTTTCTAACCAATTGACAGCATTGTCTTCATTGATGTCAACGGTAGCTGGATTTGTATTTGGATTGTACGTCCCTAACTTTTCAAGATAGCGACCGTCTCTTTTTGCACGGGCATCTGCGGCAACAACCCAATAAAAAGGTTTTCCTTTTTTTCCGTGTCTTTGAAGTCTTATTTTTACTGGCATAACATATTAATTTACGAGGATTCCCGATCCTCTGATTATTAATTCCGGGGTGCAAATATACTTTATTTTATGTTTTTTAAAACATCCAAAACAAATATTTCTTTCTTTTAAGACTTGATTTCTGTGTAAAGTCAATTTGGGAGCGATTTTAAACTTGGTGAAGGGAATAAAAAAGTGTATTTTTGCGCCCTAAAATTTATTTTAAAATGAACATCAGCAGAACTGATATAGACGACTTAAATATAACCGTGACGATTTCATTAGAACGTAAAGATTTTGAAGAAAAAGTAACTGCGGTTTTAGTTGATTACAGAAAAACCGCAAATATTCCTGGCTTTAGAAAAGGTCATGTTCCTATGGGGATGATTAAAAAACAATATGAACAATCTGTTACAGCTGATGAAGTTAACAAGATACTTCGTGAACAATTAGATGGTTACTTAAAACAAGAAAAGTTAAACCTTCTTGGTAATCCTCTTCCCAAAGCTACTGAACAATCTCTTGATTGGAGTTCAGATTTATTTGATTTTGATTTTGAATTAGGACTTGCCCCTAATTTTGATGTTAAATTAGAAGTTCTCAAAAAAGTTGTTAGTTATGAAATTGAGCCAGATGCTAAAATGTTAACGGAACAATTAGATTATGTTCGAAAGCAATACGGCAAACTAGTTTCTCAAAAACATCCTGCAAAAGGGTATGAGATTAATGCTCAGTTTAGAAATGATGCCGCAGAACTAGAAAATCTAATTTCCTTTACTTTTGAGGACTTGAAAGCAAAAAAATCTATTAGTGCTTTAAAGACAGCTTCAACAGGAACCATACTTACTCTTCCTGCCAAAGATTTTTTTAAAGATAATGATACGGCAAAAAGATTGTTGTCTATTGATGATGTAAAGCTAGAATTACTTGAAGGTGAACAAATTATTATAGAAATTAAAGAAGTTAATGAGCGAATTCCTGCAGAATTAAATAAAGATCTATTTGATAAATTATATACACCAGGAACAGTAACCTCTGAAAAAGAGCTTAATGAAAAAATTAAAGAAGGACTTCAGAAGCAATTTGAGCCTCAGGCAGACCAGAAATTATTAAATGATATTACGGAGTATTTAGTTGAAAAGACGAAATTTAAACTGCCTTCAGACTTTCTAAAAAGATGGATGCAAACTTCAGGTAAAGAACCTTTGAGTCCTGAAGCAGCTATCGAAGAATTTAATAAATCAGAAAAAGGGATACGATATCAATTAATTGAAGGAAAAATTATCGAACAACATAAACTCGACATGACTTTTGATGAGTTAAAGGAGTTTGCAGCATCATTGGTTAAAAATCAAATGATGCAATATGGACAGCAACCTGATCCTGAACAAATTGATGGAATTGTTTCCAACATCCTTAAAAATCAAGATGAAACCCGAAAAATTTCAGAACAGTTAATGAGTAACAAAATGCTTACATTCTTCAAGGAAAATGCTCCTTTAAAACATAAAAAAATTGGCTATGATTCCTTTGTGAAAGAAGCATATGGAAAAGCTTAATATTTTCATTATTTTTAATAAAAATAAAAAACATGAATTACGGAAAAGAATTTAAAAAATATGCAACGAAACATCATGGTATTAATTCAATGTATTATGATAAAATAGTAAGCAGTATGACTCCATATATTATTGAAGAACGTCAAATGAATGTTGCTCAAATGGATGTTTTTTCGCGTTTAATGATGGATCGTATCATGTTTTTAGGGACTGGCATTGATGATAATGTTGCTAATATTATTCAAGCACAATTATTATTCTTACAAAGTACGGATGCCAATCGTGATATTCAAATGTATATAAACTCACCAGGAGGAAGTGTTTATGCTGGTTTGGGTATTTATGATACTATGCAATTTATAAGTCCCAATGTAGCCACTATTTGCACTGGAATTGCGGCTTCTATGGGAGCTGTACTTTTGTGTGCTGGACACGAGGGAAAACGTTCTGCATTGCCTCATGCTCGTGTAATGATCCATCAGCCTTTAGGTGGTGCTCAAGGACAAGCATCTGACATTGAAATTACTACACGTGAAATTTTAAAGTTAAAAGATGAATTATATCAAATCATTTCTAAGCATTCTGGCCAAAATATGAAAAAAGTAACCCATGACAGTGATCGTGATTACTGGATGAAAGCTGAAGAAGCAAAAGTATATGGAATGGTTGATGAAGTTCTACAATCCAGCCCAAAATAATATCCAATCACCATGAGTAAGTCTGATTTAAATTGTTCTTTTTGTGGGAGGCCCAAACCGGAGACTCAACTTCTTATTGCAGGTTTAGATGCACATATTTGTGATCGTTGTATAGTACAAGCACATGGTATCGTGCAAGAAGAAGATGTATCCTCTGAGACTAAAGAAGCTACTATAGAACTTAAGCCACCTAAAGAAATTAAATCTTTTTTAGACACTTATGTTATAGGGCAAGAATCTTCTAAAAAAGTCCTTTCTGTAGCTGTATACAATCACTACAAAAGACTCCTCCAAAATTCATTTAAGGAAGACAACGAGGTAGAAATTCAAAAAAGTAATGTGATAATAGTGGGGCCTACTGGGACTGGAAAAACGCTTTTGGCTCAAACCATTGCCCGATTACTAAATGTGCCTTTAGCAATTGTTGATGCTACCGTTTTAACTGAAGCCGGTTATGTAGGAGAAGATGTAGAAAGTATTCTTTCACGACTTCTTCAGGCGGCGGATTACGACGTTGACCGTGCACAAAAAGGAATTGTTTTTATAGATGAAATAGATAAAATTGCACGAAAAGGTGATAATCCATCCATAACTAGAGATGTTTCAGGTGAAGGAGTACAACAGGCTTTATTAAAGCTTTTGGAAGGTACTGTTGTTAATGTTCCACCAAAAGGAGGAAGAAAACATCCTGATCAGAAATTTACAGAAGTAGATACATCAAACATATTATTTATTGCTGGAGGTGCTTTTGACGGAATAGAAAAACACATAAGCAAGCGACTTAACCTTCAGGCCATTGGTTACAAAACAGTTTTGGCACAACGTAACGTTAATAAAGAAAATATGTTACAATATATTACCCCACGTGACATTCGTTCTTTTGGGTTAATTCCTGAAATCATAGGAAGGCTTCCTGTGCTTACCTACATGAATCCTTTGGATAAAAAAACCTTGCGTGAAATTTTAACAAGTCCAAAAAATGCCTTGGTTAAGCAATATGAACATCTTTTTAAAATGGATAATATTGATTTACAATTTACTGCGGGTGCTTTAGATTTTATTGTTAAAAAAGCCCTAGAATATAAATTAGGAGCTAGAGGACTTAGGTCTTTGTGTGAGGCAATTTTAAATGACGCAATGTTTGAGTTGCCTCAATCTGATGTAAAGTCATTGAAAGTTTCCAAGCAATATGCAGAGGCTAAATTATCGGTAATTGAATTGCCTGAGCTTAAGATAGTTTCTTAGCTATTCATTTTTAGTAGTTCATCAAGAAAATTTCTAGAATTAGATAAACGCGGTACTTTGTGTTGCCCGCCTAATTTTTTATTCTTTGAAAGCCATTTGTAAAAAAGACCTTTTCTAGCAATGTTTATCTTAGGTTTATGAAGAGTCATATTTTTATACCGTTTTGCTTCGTAGTCAGAATTTTCGTCTTGTAGGGCTTGATCAAGAAGTTCTGTAAATGTTGAAATACTTTCAGGTATTTTTTCGAATTCTATAATCCATTCATGGGCTCCTTGCTTTTCTTCTTTCATGAAAATTGGAGCTACAGTATAGTCAGAAACCAAACTTTTAGTTTTTGCACAGATCTTTGTCAATGCCTTTTCAGTATTATCTATAATAAGCTCTTCACCAAATACATTAATGTGATGTTTTGTCCGACCGGTAACTCGAAATCTATAAGGTGTTAAACAGGTAAATTGAACGGTGTCTCCAATTTGATAGCGCCATAATCCAGCGTTTGTTGTTATTATAACCGCATAATTTACGTTTAATACTACTTTAGAAAGCGGAATGACTTCTGATAATTTATCTGAATTATCAAACGGAATAAACTCATAAAAAATACCATAATCTAACATGAGTAATAATTCGTTTGAATCATTTTTATCTTGAATTCCAAAAAAACCTTCTGAGGCATTATAGATTTCATAAAACTGAAAGTCTTTGTGCGGAAATAAATTTTCATACAGTTCTCGGTAAGGAATAAAACTTACGCCTCCATGAAAATAAACTTCTGCATTTGGCCATACTTCTTTAATGTTTTTTTTACCTGTTGCTTTTAATATATTTTGAAGTAATACTAACATCCACGAAGGGACCCCCGCTAGGCTGGTTACATTTTCTGGAATTGTTTCTTTTACTATGGCCTTCATTTTAGTTTCCCATTCAGCAATTAACGAGGTTTTGTTACTAGGCGTACTGCTTAACTCAGCCCATAGCGGAAGGTTTTGAATTATAATGGCAGAAAGATCACCAAAAGAACTATTGTGATCATTATAGAGCTCACTACTCCCTCCTAAGCGCAAAGACTTTCCTGTCAATAGTTGAGAATTTTCATTGTTGATGAAATAGAGTGCAAGCATATCTTTTCCAGCCTTATAATGACAGTCTTCTAGAGCTTCAATACTAACCGGAATAAATTTACTTTTTGAATTAGTTGTGCCACTAGATTTTGCAAACCATTTAATGGGTGTTGGCCAAAAAATATTTTGTTTACCTTCTCGACACTTTTCAATTTGATCCTCTATTGATGCATAATCACTTAAAGGGACTTTTGCTTTAAAGGTGTCGTAATTTTTAATAGTATCAAATCCATAAAGCATTCCTGTTTCTGTGGATTGGGCCTTATTTAGTAATTGGAATAATAATTCTTCTTGAACTTCATTTGGATATTTTATAAAGAGTTCTATTTGATGAATTCTCTTTTTTAATATCCAAGAGGCTATTGAATTGAAAAGAGGTATTGGCATAAAAATATCCTTATCTTAGATGTGTAAAAGTAATTAATTCCAAGAGAGTAAATGTTTGAAGGTACTTTAAAAAAAATGAGAACTGAGAAGGAAGATCCAATAAACTATTTTTTGGATATGGAAGAAGGTTTTCTTCACATGAATCAGTGTCTAGGAAAAACGATTCAAATCCAGCATACAGGATCACAATGTTTAAATTGTAACCAAAGTTTCCCAGTATTTAGACAAGGCTTTTGTAAATCTTGTTTTTTTGATAGCCCAGCAACTGGAGATTGGATTATGCGTCCAGAATTAAGCAAAGCACATTTAGGAGAGGTCGATCGAGATTTAGATTATGAAAAAAAAATGCAGTTGCAACCTCATATTGTTTATTTGGCCTTAAGCAGTCATTTAAAAGTGGGGGTTACACGAAAAAATCAATTACCTACTCGTTGGATTGATCAAGGAGCACATGAAGCTATGGTGTTACTTGAGCTGCCAAACCGATATTTAGCAGGAGTAGGAGAGGTAGCACTTAAAGCTCATTTTTCTGATAAAACTAATTGGCGTAAAATGTTACAACATAAAGCAGAACCCATAGAATGGGAAGTTGAGAGAAACAAAGCAATTACGCTACTTCCAAGTGATTTAAAACCTTATTTAGCGACAGAAGTTACAATAGAATCATTGACATTTCCGGTTTTACAGTATCCTGAAAAAGTAAATAGTTTGAATCTTACTAAAATTCCTCTATTTGAAGGAAAATTAATTGGCCTTAAGGGACAGTATTTACTTTTTGAAGATCAAACTGTTTTTAATGTTCGTTCAAATGAAGGGCAGCGCGTAAAGCTGACAATTTCTTAGTCAATATGCTTATCAGATTCAGCTATTAAATTTTGTAATTCATCAAACTCTTTTTTTGTTAGGTCTCGGTATTTTCCAACTCCTATATCAAGTTTGATATTCATTATACGAACTCTTTTAAGCTTAACAACACGGTAGTCTAGATATTCACACATTCGTCTAATTTGACGGTTTAGACCTTGAGTTAGAGTAATTTTAAATTCTTTTTTATGAATTTGTTCCACTAAACATTTACGGGTTATAGTATCTAAAATGGGAATACCATTTGCCATTTCATTAATAAACTTTTCTGTCACAGGTCTGTTTACGGTTACTAAATATTCTTTTTCATGATTATTTCTGGCCCTTAGAATTTTATTGACAATGTCACCGTCATTGGTAAGTAAAATTAAGCCTTCGCTAGGTTTGTCTAATCGTCCAATAGGGAAAATACGTGAAGGATAATTGATATAGTCAATGATATTATCTTTTTCTACCCTAGTATCAGTGGTACAAACAATACCTACAGGTTTATTAAAGGCAATATATATTTTGCGCTCTAGGAGATCTTCAACTAAAATATCATCTACTTCAATACGGTCTTGGGCCGTTACCTTTTGCCCCATAACAACGCTTTGGCCATTAACTTTTATACGACTTTCTTCTATTAATTTATCTGCAGCTCTTCGAGAACAATGTCCAATTTCACTAAGGTATTTGTTAATACGTACTCCATCAGTTTCTTGGTTCATGACTTTTTATATTTCAATTTCTTGATTAGGTTTCAAATCGAAAGTTTTCCTAAATATTCCTACAAAAAAATACAGAAAGGGAGTGTCAAATAAAGCGACTAAGATTTTAAATAAAAATCCTGAAAGAACAAGGCCCCAAAATAATTTCCAATCTAATATACCAAAGAGACACAGCAAACTAATTACAAGAAAGGTGTCAATAAATTGGGAGCTAAACGTTGAAAAGTTATTCCTTAACCAAAGCATTCTCCCTTCTGTTTTATTTTTCCAAAAATGATAGACTTTAATGTCAACAAATTGCGCCATTAAATAAGCTATCATGGATGCTAGAACTGCAATGGGTGAAAGCGCAAATACTTGGCTAAAGATGGTATCATTTATTGGTGAATTGTCTAACGCAGGAACATAATTAGCAACAAGTACAACTCCCATTGAAAATATCGAAGCAAAAATACCCGCAATCACTACTTGATTAGCTTTATTTTTCCCATAAATTTCTGAAATTAAATCTGTAATTAAAAAGGTAATTGGATAAGGAAGAATACCCACCGAGAGCTCAAATAGTTCATTTCCAAAAATGGATAATTCAAACGGTTTCCAGTAAAAGAACTTCTGAAAAATAAGATTTGATACCACCAGCGAGGTAATAAATAAACTTGCCAAATAGAGGTATAATCTTTGAGCAAAAGCTTTTTTTTGTTTGGTCATTTTATACTTAATTCAAAAGGAACAAGTGCTTGTATTGAAAGTAAGGAATTTTCTGTTTTAGTTATTTCAAAGGAATGTTTTAAATTTTTAGGCAACCATTCTATTAAAGAAGATTTTAGTTTTAAAGAAGGAGTAATACCAGAAAGGATAGACTCTAAATCCTCTTTAAAAATAGGATATTCCATTTTATTATAATTTTCTAAATTTGCTGCTTTTGCTGCTGCTGCTAAAGCATCGTCTAAGCCACCTAAGTAATCAACTAGTCCGTTTTTTACCGCTTGTTTTCCAGTCCAGACTCTACCTTGTGCGATATTTTCAACGGCTTCAGGGCTTAATCCACGTCCATCTATCACCCGCTTTTTGAAAATAGTATATATATTTTCAATTCCTAATAGAGTTTGTTTTTCAAATGCTTTAGAAAGGGGTTGAAAAGGACTGTAGCCTAATGCATTTTTATGCGTTTCAACTGTTTGTGTATTGATGCCTAAGTTTTTCATTAAACCATTCGCATTAGGAAGTGTAGCAAATACTCCAATAGAACCTGTAATAGTCAAGGGGTCCGCAAAAATCTGATCAGCACCTGCGGCAATATAATAACCTCCTGATGCTGCAACATTTCCCATAGAAACAATAAATGGTTTTTTTTCTTTTAAATTTTCAATAGCCCTCCAAAGTAATTCAGAAGTCAAAGCACTTCCGCCGGGTGATTCTATGCGAAGTACTACTGCTTTAATCCAATCATCTTCAGCGAGTGTTTCAAGTGTCTCTACAAAAACACCTTGAGCAATAATATTTTCAGTGCCTTCTCCGTAAAGAATGGGCCCTCTAGCATAAACTATTGCAATGCGATCTTTTATTGAAGCGTTGTAGGTTGAAACATTATTATTTAACTTTTCGATTGAGACAATTTTAAGATCATCCTCGAATGCAATATTCATTCTTGTTTTTATTTTTTGTTCAAAAATGTCTTTATAAATCAGTCCATCAATTAGATTTTCTGTTAAGGCATCTTCTGCAATATTTATTTTTTGATCTTCTATAATTATATCTAATATTTCAGGAACTAAATTTCGAGCATGAGCAATTTCTGTTTTTAAGGTTTCCCAAATATCATTTAAGAGTGATTTTATCTGATACCGGTTGGCAGGGCTCATTTCATTTTCTAAGTATGGTTCCACCGCACTTTTATATTTTCCTTGGCGAATTACTTCCATTTTAAGACCATATTCATCCTGAAAATTTTTGTAATAAAGAACTTCAGATGCTAATCCTTTAAATTCCAAAGCACCTAATGGATTTAGATAAATAGAGTCAGACACGGATGACAAATAATATCCCTTTTGAGTGTATATATCTCCATAGGAGTAGATAAATTTACCACTTTCTTTAAAGCGAAGTAGAGCATTCCTGATGCTTCGTGTTTGCGCCCAGCCTGCAGATATAAAATCCGCACGCAAGCTTATGCCTTTAATCTTATCATGTTTACTAGCTTTATCAATAGCAGCAATTATATTTGGGAGTCCCAAGGTACTTTCCTCCAAACCTAAAACACGCTGTAATTCGTCAAATGTTGGTGCACGATCTAAAATGGTACCGTTTAAATCTAGCTTTAAAACACTATTGCCTGAAATTGATCCCCCTCCTGAAGGGGCATTCATAAGGCTTGCAAATCCTGAAATAATGAGCAAAACCATAACAAAGAAAACACCTAATGCAGTTAAGGTTCCTAAAATTGACGCAAAAAAACTTTTTATAAAATTCATAATAAAATTATTGGTGTTGCAAATATAGGGTTTTGTAGCTTTGTGAAACAGACTAAGAAATGGCTGAGAAAAACATTTTTATATCATTGGGGAGTAATCTAGGCAATCGTCTAGAGAATTTAACAAAAGCTTTAATATTGCTTGAAGCTGACGATATTAGAGTACTGGTAATTTCACCTATTTATGAAACTCTTCCTTGGGGATTTGAGAGCACTTCTTTTTATAATGCCTGTGCCGAATTGGAGACGACCATGACTCCTGAACATTTAATAAAAACACTTCTAAAGGTTGAAGAAAAATTAGGACGAGTTAGAAATTCTGAAGATGGATATTCTGCAAGAATAATAGATTTAGATATTTTATCTTTTGACGATCTGATTATTAATTCATCTTTGTTGACCTTACCACATCCTAGACTTCACTTACGTAATTTTGTTTTAGTACCCCTTTCTCAAATCGCCCCAAGCTGGAGGCATCCAATATTGAAAAAATCAATATCAACGTTGATTCATGAAAGTCCTGATAAGGCACTTTGTAATCCTTTCCCATTATCATTTTGGACTCCTAAAATTTTTGAAGCCTCTGCCTTTATTGTAATTGAAGGAAATATAGGCGTAGGGAAGACTACCCTGGCGAAGAAAATAAGTGATCGCTACCAGGTTCCAATTCTGTTAGAAAGGTTTGCCGATAATCCTTATTTAAAGCTTTTTTATAATGAGCCTGAAAAATATGCATTGGACGTAGAAACCTTTTTCTTGCATGATAGATTAAAACAAGTTGATAACTTTTGGTCTCAGAATACCGGTCCAGCAGTTGCAGATTATGTGCTATATAAATCATTGGTTTTTGCAGCACAAAATTTAGACTCAGAAACTTTTAAAAAGTATAAAGCATCATTTTTAAAGTGTATAAATAAACAAAAGTCTCCAAGTATCTTAGTTTTTTTAACGGCAGAAGTTCCCTATTTACAAAATCAAATAAAGAAAAGGGGGCGGAGTTATGAGCAGAATATTGAAGATGCATACCTTAAAAAAATTGAAATAGGATATAAAAAAATGTTGGAAACAGAATTACCTTTTTTAGTTTTAAAGATTGACGCTGCTACTTATGATTTCAAAGAAAGTGAGCAGGGATTTCAGCATTTACTAAGGAAAATTTATGGCGCTAAATTTTTGTGAAATAATCCCAAACAATAATACCGGTAGCTACACTTATATTTAAGGAATGTTTAGTTCCATACTGAGGAATTTCAAGTGCTTGACCACAGGCACTTACTACTTCTTGTGAAACTCCCCGGACTTCGTTTCCTAATACAAAAGCATGTTTTGTTTTGGGTTTTGGTTTGAATGAATTTAATAAAGTAGCATTTTCAGTTTGTTCAATAGCCCATACTGAAGCACCTTCTTCTTGAAGTTTTTTAATAACCACTAAAGTATTCTCAACATATTCCCATGCAACATTATCAGTTGCTCCTAGAGCTGTTTTGTGAATATCTCTGTGAGGTGGTACAGCAGTGATACCACAGAGATATATTTTTTCTACTAAAAATGCATCTGCAGAACGAAATACAGAGCCAATATTATTAAGACTTCGGATATTATCTAAAAT
>Ga0209192_10001102_pt1 | contig 22825 bp, 32 predicted proteins | sample ArcticOcean_MG_C_11_FD_187433 | JGI IMG/M metagenome (GOLD analysis project Ga0209192, IMG submission 187433) | Marine microbial communities from western Arctic Ocean - ArcticOcean_MG_CB2_154 (SPAdes) (version 2) | ecosystem: Environmental > Aquatic > Marine > Oceanic | place: Arctic Ocean... | reverse complement strand
ATATATTACACCTAGTATGGTAACAAAAAAGTATTTTTCTTTACACTTTTGTAATTTATGGTAACAAATATTTAATTATTTTGTTTTTTGATAATTATATATTTTCACACCATAAATGGTAACAAATTATTTTATAGATAATTATTTATGCTCTTAATAAGTGTTGAAAATATATCAAAGTTTTCAACTCTTTTTGTAACTTTTGACACAGATTTGTTACCCAATATGGTGTAAAGTTTATATATAAATTTTCTTTTATGTATTTATTTTTTAACTACAATCTCCAAAATAATTTAACTATTATCTTACCTATTATGCTGTTAAATTTGTAAAAATTATTATCTCAATAAATATTAATTCAGGGAGATAATTAAAATAGATTTAGGCAGTTCTTCGAACATGGCTTTGCCTGCCTAAATCTCTTACCAAGAAAGCAACAACAAACCCTATCTTTTTACAGACATACTAATCAATTAGAGTCCGACAAGTGAAAATCGGTATTCACATCAAAGTAACTTAATAATTTAATCAGATAAATAGTCCAAGGCATCACCTAAGCCTCGGAATGCCTTGGACTTTATTAACCTATTTAAATCATCTCTAATTTTAGATTTGTGAGATTTATTATTATTTTTCTTTCTTTTCTTTTTTTTAACAGGTCCAAGGGTTACAATATTGTTGGTAGTTTTGTTGGTAGTTTTGTTGGTAGTAGAATGGTTGTTGTTAGTAGGAATCATGATGGTGTATATTGTAACATTTTTAGGATTGAATTAAATCAACTTTCCAATCTCAAATAAATATGGATTAAGAATTAAAGAGTTTTAAGGAAATAAATAACAATAATAACCAAAATAATTTATCTTGAATATAATATATATATTAAATGGGGATTTGTTGGGGGTTAGCGAATAAATGTATTACACATCACTCTAAAGAATTATATATAGAAAATGAAGAAAGACATTTTCAAAGAGCATGTCCAGGTTATAAGGACACGCTTGAAAAGAAAGAAAAAAGAAGAAAGAAATCCGAACAAGAATTTTTGGAAAGTCTCAAAAAACACAGGATTTGGATGGGAAAAAACATATCTGATAATGATATAATTGAAAACTATAAAAAATTTACAATAGAAATGTGACAATTTTTTGAGAATATGTTAAGGTGTATCGGGATGTGTTTTTTAATGAATCTCTTTTTATTGTATATTAATGTTTGATGCTGGCAAGTTTAAATACGTCTTTTGTCAAAAATTTAAAAGTTAAAAACAAAATAGGAATAGTTAATGAAACCTTAGCACCTGTAATCTTCAGTTCTTTTTTGTAGTTTAAATATCAACTTTTTTTTGTTTAATGTTTTTTACTATATTTTTAAGTCTTCAAAAATAAAAGTGGAGAGAATTGGTACTTCTATTTCTTTGTTATAATTGAAAATATTTTAATCTAGCTTTCCAATTATAACTTTTACACTTCTTCCATCACAAGTATACTTCTTTTCTACATAGTCCGTTCGTGAAAAATGAATCGGATCAAAAATCATTACAGTTGGATTATCCCAATATACTAATACTTTTACCTCAGACACATTACTACTATTCAAAGCTGAACTCATTATATCTTTTATTTGTTCCTCCGTCGGAGGCCAGACATATTCTTCTATTTTATTTGACATTTATTAAATTAATTTATTCTCTTCTCCTTAAATTAATTTAATACTTTCTTAGTGACCTTTTTTTAGTTCCTTTTTTTAAGTTTTTATTTACTTGATTTCTTGTAAATATAAATTGAATTTGTTTAAAAAGATAATATCATAGTCAATTATTATGCCGAAAAAAAAGAAATCATCAAAGGATTATAGAAAACAACATATACCAAAAGCCCTTCGAGAACAATGTTGGATTCATAATTTTGGAAAAAAATACGAACACAAATGTTATATTAAATGGTGTTCAAATAAAATTACGGTCTTTGATTTCCATGTAGGACATAATATTCCAGAATGTAAAGGTGGAAAATTATGTCTAGAAAATGTAAAACCCATTTGTTCCAGATGCAATCATTCTATGGGATCCAGATATACTATTACGGAATGGATGAAACTTGATGAAAATATCAAACAACCCACATGTTGCTTCTAAGTAAATTTTGTGGATTAAAAAAAATCATAAAAAAAATTGCCCTAATAAATTGAAAAATAAAAAAAAATATAAAAAATAAATATATATGTTATCTAAACTTCTAAGACAAATATCACAAGTACAATATTATTCCAATCCACAAAAAACTCCTTATCACGAAGAAGCATTGACAAAACTATTTATTAATAATGGTTTTAAACAATTTCCTAATTCTTACATAACTTTCAGTAAAAAAGAATTTTGGAAAAATCATCTTAATCCAAATTGGGATAAACATAACAACATACCTAATAATGTATTTATAAGCCAACCATTTGGAACTCAAGCTCCTCCCGATTTTATATTTAAATATAAAAATATATTAATTCCATTTGAAGCCAAATCATCAAAAGATACAAAACCCGCATATAACGGAACATTACCACACCGTTATTGTATTTATGCTTTCACTTCCAAAAAATATAATAAACATACTATATTTCTGGGAAAAGATGTTGTCACACAGAAAAAAAGAGAATATCTTGAAAATTTATCTTATAAAATAGAACTACTTATTAAAGAAGCAGAAGAAAAATATTTAAAGGAAAACCCAACAGAAGAAAAACAAAGAGGATTTTATCTTTATCATAGAGCAAAATACGAACAAAAATGTACGCATATTTCGTGTTCAAATAATTACTTTACTCACCCCGATAAAGACAAATGTGAAAAAAATGTTATTGATTGGATTGAAAGTCTTGAAATTAATTAATATATATTGGAACTATCTCTGCCAATTCCTTGGTATTCAACGCGTTATTTCCACAATATAATTCTATAAAACTTTTTGTTTTTTCACTTTTTAATGAATTTATTATTAAATTATATTTTTTTAATAATACATTTCTCTCCAACTCTTCCAAACTTTTTATACAAATTAAATGATTCTCTATCAAATATTTTTTTTCCATATCTATTAAACAATAACTAAACTTATACTTACCCTTTCCATATCCTCTATTTACAACTAATAATAAATCCGTTGAACCCTCTTGGTCTATAAAATTCTTCTTTTCAGGGTTTTTATAATCTTTTATACCTAATTTATTATCTACTATATCACTACTATAAACTAATCTGGTTTTCGTATTGTCATCTGTAAGCTTATCTTTTACTTGATTCCATACTACATTTCCTACTTTCACTTCAAAATTCATATTTTTTAAACTTGTAGCGCCTTTATAATATTCTTTTAACCTTTTTATCCCTTCTTTCGTGTTAAATATTATATTTTTATCAAAAGTTAGGGCATATTTTTTATTTATAACCTTTGATTTCTTTTTTTGTACGATTAATACAATTGTTTCCTGTCCTGTTTCTATATATTTCTCCCCGGAATGATCCTTTATACTCACTATTTTATAATTATCAATAATATATTGTCTTAATTTATTATAATAATTACAATTTAAGAAGTTTTTTGGCAATACAAATGCCAATAATCCATTCATTTTTAATTCAAATAACCCCTTGATTATAAATAATATGAATATATTAGGTCTTCCATCAAAATATTTATGATATTTCGTGTCAACACTCTTTTTTGGCATTACAAAATAGGGTGGATTACCTATTATTAGGTCATATTTATCTTCTGGTACATATTCTAGATAATCTTGATTCATCAAATTTACATTATTTACATGTTCTAGTGCCTTTATTTCAGTAAATATAGTATTGTTTAACTCTATTCCATCTATTTTCACATTTTCAAAGGATTTATCTATTTCATTTATCACTTGACAAGATCCACAAGAAGGTTCCAATACTCGGTTTATTTTTTTATTATGTTTTTTACAAATATTTATCATATCTATCACAATATTTTTTGGTGTAAAATATATACCATTTTGCTTTTTTTCGTTATTATCTAACTTTTTTGTTAAATCCTTTGACAAGGAAGAAAACTGTTCATTCATTTTAAATATATTAAACACGAATAATATATTTAAATCAATTTTACACATAGTGCTTGTTTTTTAGTGCCTTTTTTAAAGTTTTTTATAAATGGAATTAAAATATAACAACCATACAATATTATATGAACTGTTTTGAATTATTTGCGGGGTGTGGTGGTTTAGGTCATGGTTTCCATAAAGAAAACTTTAATATTGTAGTAGCAAATGAACTCGAAGAAAATATAGCTGTAACATATAAACATAATTTTCCTGATACAAATGTTATAGTTGGAGATGTTACTCAAAAATCAATTAAAGAAAAGATTTACAAGGCTTTTGAAAATAAAGACTGTGATATAATATTGGGAGGACCTCCTTGTGTTGCTTATTCTATGTCCGGTCATAGAAATTCTAGAGATCCTAGAGGACAATTATTTAAGGATTACGTTGAATTTGTTAAAGTATTGAAACCCAAAGTATTTGTTATGGAAAATGTAAAAGGTATCCTTACAATTTTACATGATAAACCTAATTTAATACCTGAAGAAAAAAAATTAGCCGACGAATACTATGTATTGGAGGAAGAAAAACTAAAACTATCGGCAGAGAAAAAACACTTATCTGTTAAAAAAAAGAAAAAGACAAGTATTCCCGTTGTTAGAAATAAAAGACTAATAAAGGAAGTTAACTCAAAAATTAAAAAAATGAAAAATGATATTCCCAAATTTAGAATGAAAGTAACAGATATTATTACAACAACATTCGAAAATATGGGATACAACGTCCAAATGAAATTGTTGAATTCAGCTAATTATGGTGTTCCACAAAAAAGAGAAAGGGTTATATTTGTAGGTGTTATAAATGATATTACTGAAAAATTTGAATATCCTCTTTCCACCCATAATAAAGAAGGAATTGATGGTAAATTAAAATGGATTAGTGTTAAAGAGGCCATCGATGATTTAAAAGATTTACCTGAAGATTTTGAAAATTTACAACAAATATATACCAAACATACCCCAAAATTCATTCAAAAAATTGAAAATACAGAAATTGGTTCAAGTGTTTTAAAAAAATATTCTGAATCATTTTATAGATGTTATCCTGACCGACCATCTAATACTGTCAAGGAAAATCACGGTGGAGTATTCGTTCATTATGAAAAAAATAGAGTTATGACTCCACGAGAATTGGCTAGATTACAAAGTTTTCCGGATGATTTCGTATTTAAAGGTACAAAAAGCAGCATGTTAATTCAATTAGGTAATGCTGTTCCTTGCGGACTATCTAATGCTATCGCAAAACAAGTTAAAAAACTACTTTAATTCATATTGATTCTATTGGATCTGGGATAAATTCTACATTTTCTTCTGGATCGGCATTCATTACTACTTCTTTGTAAATTTTCATCGTTTTTCGTTTTTCATATGCTTTTATTGGATTTGACATTTTTTTACATAATTTTGAGATTGCGTTTCCCATATATATTTAAAGCTATATTTTTTTACTTTGTTTCTTCCTAATTTATATTTTTTACGTTGATGATAAGATATTATAAATGATATTATTCTTTTATTGATTCCATCGCCTCCTTTATGGAAGCTAATTTTGCTAGCTTTTTCTTTATAATATTATCATATTTTTCCTTAATTGATGGTTCAGGGCTTATCGCTGATAATGCTTTTTGCCAGGTATCTAATTTTTTTGAATCATTATTATAACCAGGATTTTCTTTTTCCCATGCCGACAAGGTGTCTACTAGCTTGAACTTAGTATTTGATACAACGTTATTTAGTTGACTCCCGTCGTCTTTTATCCAACCTTCTTCATTTTTTACCATAAATTTCAATCTTTTCTCATCTGTGGAATGAATCGGTCTATCTGTAGGGCTTAAATCTCCTAACGATTTGGTTAGTATGCTTACCATACCTTCAACATACCCATTCTTGGTTGTATAATCCAAATCCTTTATTGATAGATTTATACTATTTACAAAATCTTTTAATGTTAGAGCATTTTTACAATGTCCATTCAAAAATAGATTTACGTTGATATAATTATTATTATTAATAATTTGGTTATTGGTTATATGCTGAATAATCATCTGTGGTTTTGTTTTGGGTTTACAAGTTTTTTTGTGTCGATACAACCCCATTCTGCTCTTGTATTTCTTAATACAATTTTCACATTTATAATTTTTTACTCCTTTTTCTAGCACACATGTTACATTTTGGTTACATTTTTTTTGATGCTTTTTGGTAAGCAAATGTCTGTCCCAATTTGATTTTTGTGATGCTGTATAGTCACAACATTCACAATAGTTGTAAAAACTCGCTTTTACTCCTTTTTTGTCTAAAGATGGCATTATGTTACAATATATATATTTTGTCCAAAATATTTCTAAGTATTTTACGCAAAAGTTCCTTTTTTTTAGTGCCTAAAAATTGGTTGTAGGTAACTGTTTTCTCAAAATATTTTGTAAATCCCTACATTATGGACTAAACCATTTTTTGCACCTTTTTTCAGAAAGAACTTATATGAAATATTGCATTTTGGACAATTAATAAATGTCCAAAACACAATATAAGGGTAAAGAGTTATACAAAAAAACTGTCGTGCCTTTTTTTTAGTGCCTTTTTTTCTTAAAAACGAAACATTTCTGCGACTTTTTTGGAAACAGCTAACATTTGGTGACACATTTTTTTGATACTTATTGGTAACAAATGTTTATTCCAATCATTTTTTCGTGATGTAATATAGTCACAAAAACCACATTTAAATGATTTGCGACTTTTGCGACTTTTTTTGTCTAAAGGTGACGACATGGTGACAGATACATAAAATAGACAAAAACTGTCGAACCTTTTTTTTAGTGCCTTTTTTTATAATAAAAACTGTCGAACCTTTTTTTTAGTGCCTTTTTTTATAATAAAAACTGTCGAACCTTTTTTTTAGTGCCTTTTTTTATAATAAAAAATGTCGAACCTTTTTTTTAGTGCTTTTTTTTCAGTTCATTAGTTATAATATAATATCAATATTATTTATAATGAAGTTAAGAGACGGTATTCTCCTAGTTGTTGTTGTTCTTTTATTTGTTATTTTAGCATATTTAGTATCAAGTAAAAATCCTAAACGAAGTTTTCTTACACCAGTTATAGTTCCAATTAGAGGATTTTTTGGTTACCCTAGACATAATAACACTACTATTGTTGTAGGCGGAGGTAGCTCTTCAAGTAGTTCCAGTAGTTCCGGCGGTAGTTCTAGTGGTAGTTCTAGTGGTAGTTCTGGTGGTAGTTCTGGTAGTTCTGGTTCTAGTAGTTCTAGTTCGTCTTCAGGACCAACCATGACTGGACCAATTACTACACCAAGTGTAACTCCACCTGGACCTGTAGGCCCTTTTTCACTTTTAAATTAATATATTATAAAAAATGTCGAACCTTTTTTTTAGTGCCTTTTTTTCATATATTGATTCGAAGTGTAAAAACCTAACCTTTATTTATAATAGTATATTAATGATTACAGATCAATTAAAACCCAAGGGATTTATATTTGTTAAACAAGAAGAAAATTCAGACTATTCTCTGTGTAGAGTAGGTGTAAATGCCGGACAAATTAGTAAAGATATTTTAGATAAAAGCGAACAAAGTCATTATTTTATAAAATTAAAACAAAATAGTGATCTTTTCATAATTAAATATCAAGGAATACATTGGGATTATCATAATATAACGGAACCCATATCAAAAAATAAATTTATACAAGAGATTAATAGAATAAATAATTATACAGGTAAAGCTTCCACTTGATAACAAAACAAGAGTGAATCGTAAGGTAAGGGCGGAACATAAGGCTCTTGGGGTATAAAGCACCGTGCAAAATATATTTTTCCATAATACTCTGGTTTATGTGCTGGTTTTCGCGTAGATGTAAATTGTGACTTAGATTCTTGTGGTTGGGTTCTAGAATGCCAAATTTTTGCGTGGTTACACGATGAACAACTTTTATTACCATCACGATGATATTGTTGACAATTACATCTTTTAAATTCACAATTAAATCTTGAAGGCATATAATTTAACACGTTATCTTTTCTCTAATCCATTTCAGAAAATTGATGTCAATTATTTATCTTTTTTATCAATTAAAAAAAATGGCATCTTATTTGATTGATAAACTCGAAGCCTTGAAAGAAGATGAGAATAAACTCAAGGAACAGCAGCGTATTCTCCATGAAGAGATTGAATTAGAGATAGAAAAGAAGCGTAGATTAGAATTAGATGGTACAATTATCAAATTAAGAACACAAGTAGGTGAAATTGCTAAAAATATTGAAGGTAAAATTATGAGAGATAATTTCCCACTTTTAAGAGAGCAAGAAACTACTGATTATCAAAAGGCTTGTACTGAGTTTAGTAAGAAAGTAAATAAAGGATTAATTGATGACGATGAAGCAAAAAAACAAAAAAAATATTTAAGAGATAGAAAACAGAAAGAGGATGCGAAATATCGTGAATGGAGGGATAGTTCTGGTGAAATGAAGATGAACGACGAAAAAATTACATTAGAGAAATTCAAAGATAACTTAAGTAATGTTAATAAAGAAATAAAGGATAAATGTCATATGCGCAACAATCGTTTAGGAAAGTCATATATAGAACTTCCTCAAGAAATTAAGATTTATGATGACATTATACCTATATTTACAACAATGATAGGTATTATGAAAAAACAAGAGTTTGAGATTGATAATTTAAAACAAAGGATAGAGAGTCTTTATTCGCTCAATTAAAACGACTTAATATTTGTCACATTTGGTTCGAACAGCTCATTACATATAATTTAACACGTTAATTTCTCCCTAATCCATTTACGAATATTGTCATTTGTTGGATTTAATATTTTTAATAAACCATCGATATAATATGGTTTTAAATCATCTGTAGTTTCTTTATCTTCTATCATTAATATCGTATTATATACTACTTTTAATAAGCGTTTATCATATGTTTCTTTGATATTTTGAAAAACAGTATCAATATTAATAGAGTCTTCTGCCGCATCTTTAAATAAATCAGGAGATTCTAAAGATAATACATTTTTATAAAGAGCCAAAGTATGAGTAATAGCGGTTTGTTCCGCTGCGGAATAAGTAATAATTAATTTTTCAATACCATTTATAGCACTTTTTAAAATATGATTATAAATTTTATTATCTTCGCTTTTATACCATTTATAATAGCGACGAATAGCATGAAATAAATAATATAAATCATCCTTACCATCACTATTATACCACCTCCAAACCCCTTGAAAATAAGATGGTGGATGTAAGCGTAATATATTATCACTAACACTAACCTTTGTACCTATAGGTGATTGTGATAATAAAGCTAATTGAACCATAACTTGTAAAGGTTCTAATATCATATCACTTCGTTCTTTTCGACTTGTAAGTTCCATATTATTATTACCTCTGCTTATGTGTTTATACTTTTTCATTAATTTATAAATTTTTTGTGTTTTTTTAATACCACCTATAACATTCCACCCCATATAAGCATAATTCATATATAATATTATACAATATTAAAAGTTATATAAAAGAACACCCTTTGATTATGTAGTATGGATTTACAAGAAGAAGAATTAAAAGAGTTTTTATTTCCAAAAGATGATCAAAGATTGAGTAAATTTAATGGATTTAATACAGAACAACAATTAAACAGTATTTTTATTGGTAGTGTAATAAGTGAAATAGGAGAAGACAAATATATTAGATTAAAATCTGGAGAGAATCAAACAGAAAAGGATAATTTAAAACAAATGTATCAACATGAAAATAATGAATTACGTGAAAGATTGAAAAGAATAGAAAATAACAAGAGAGAAAGGGAAAGAGAATATATAAGAGAAAAAACAGAGATTAGAGAAACTATTAGAACAGATTTAAATAACCAACACGCTCAAAAATATATCGATATGGAACAAGATATATTAAAATATAAAAATAGATGTGATGACTATACTGAAAAAAGGATGGATCATCAGACAGAAAATAATAATAAAATTCTTTTACAAAAAGATGAGATGGAGAGAAAGTTAGACGATCAGAGAAAAGATTATGAAGAGAAATTAGAAAAATTACGTGAAAAAATCGAGAATATGGTTGTATTAACATCAAATTCAACAAAGAAAGGGCAAGAGGGTGAAGATTGGACCTTTAATCAATTATTAAGGTTTTTTCCAAGAGCACAAATAGAAGATTGTCATTCTGTCAAACACAGAGGTGATTTTATAATTAAAGATAAATATATTGGAATGGTAGATTCGAAAAAATTCAAAGGTAATGTTGGGAAAAGAGATGTTGACAAATTCAAAAGCGATATGGAAACAAATAGTGATTTTCAATATGGTATATTATGTGCTCTTGATTATGGTATTGCTGCAAAGCAAGATTTATCATTAGATTTTGTAAGTGGTAAGCCTATTGTATATATTCATAAAGCTTGTGAAAATCCACAAAAAATATTAATGGCAAGTAATGTATGCAAATTAATATTGAAAAATATCGATTGTTTTGATATAACAAAAGAAGAAAACCAACTAGTCATAAAGGAAAAAACAAAATCAATCTTAAAAATCAAAAAAAAGATGATGAAACAAATTTCTGATTTTAGTGAAGGTATGTTAGAATTAATGGAGGAACAATGGACCGAACTAGAAGCTGTATTGAAACAAATTAATGTCAAGCTTTAATATATATGTGGTATTTTTGTAAATATAAAGATAGTTTAGGCAAACCAAAAAAAGGCCTACATTCATATAGAGTATTTGATATAGCGGTTATAGATGTTTTATTTACATTAATACTAGCTAAATTTATACAATATCATTTATTAGAAGAATGGGACTTTTTATTAATATTAGTTTGTTGTTTTTCAAGTGGAATTATATTACATAGAGTATTTTGTGTAAAAACTACAATAGATAAATTACTTTTTTCTTGATTTTCTAGTTTTTTTCTTTTTTAAAATAAAAAAATATAGTTTTTGGAGTTTTACTATTGTCATTTTATCGATTATTTTGGTAATGGTCTTGGAATTATATTTTTTTTTTGTTTTTTGTTTAAAAAGTCTTCTAGATGATGGGGAGTCTTTTAATTGTAATAATATTCTACGTTTAAATTCTTTGGTTGCTGTTTTTAATCTTTTTTTGTTATAGTCTGTTGCTAACCCTCCATTATCAATATGATTTCTAATTATAAAATTTTCAACATCTATCACTTTTCTTTTTCCAAATTGGTCATTTCTCCATAAACTTTTTTCTGTTATAGGTATATTATCAAACCCAGCTTCTATTACCGAGTCGTCGCCTATTATTGCCTTTATATTTTTCTGTAGGTTTCTTGTTTTTACCTTTTTTCTTGTTTTCTTATTTGTCATTTATATTATAAAATATTTTTTTATAATATAATATAAAAATGTTTGATTACAATATGCGTTTGGTTTTAATAGGAGAATGTTCGGTTGGTAAAACTGCTTTCGCCTCTAAATTAACTTATGGTTATTATCATGATAAACATAATACAACAATAGGTGTAGATTACAGCGCAAAAACAATACCTATAAATAATGAAGCTATGGTTAAATGTCAATTATGGGATACAGCCGGTCAAGAAAAATTCGCACCTTTGATAAAAACATACTACAAGAATGTAGCAGGAGTTATATTGATTTATGATGTAACACAAAGAAATACATATAATAGATTACATTATTGGATAAATGAAATACGAAAATATTCCCCTGTCGATTATCCAATATCAAAAATATTAATAGGTAATAAAATAGATTTGAATAGGGTTGTTAGTAAAGAAGAAGCTTCTACATTAGCAAAAAAAAATGGATTTATGTATAGAGAAATGAGTATAAAAAATGATTTTAATGTTGAAGAATCTTTGGTTGCTCTGGCTCAAGATATTTATGAAAATAAGGAACAAAACAAAGGTATAACAAATAGCAATATAAAATATTCAACTTTGAAACTGGAAGGAACAAAAAATAGAGATAATTGTTGTTGTATTTTCTAATATTGATATAGTTGTTTTACTATAATAGAAAAAGACCAATCACGATCACTTAGATCAACTTCAAATCCTTTATCATTTAATAATTTAATACCAAATTTTACTAATTTAACAGGACCGAAATATTTTCTTTGTTGTAGCAATTTATCCGGATTTTTATAAATTATACTAGAATCATTATCTAACGGATTTCTAGCGACTGGAAACAAAGAGAGTACATCAGGAGAATTAGGAGAATTAAATATATCTTGGACATCCCTCTGGTTGCCGTTTTCTATTTCAGCAACTGTATATTGTTGAGCTTTTGTTAAATTACTGCTTAAATCCTTATTTAACTCGTTAGTTGAACATCCTCTTTCTTTATTTCCCTCATCAGCAACATCTACACAGTCATATCCAGGAATACCAACGCCTGAATCATATTTTTGATACTTTCCTTTTCCATAGTTTTTACTCATAGTTTGGGATTTATAATAACTTGGTTGTTTTATTCGAGTATCTACAGTATCTATTATTGATATTAAATCCTTATTTGGTTTATTATTATTAAAATCATCAAGAACTAATATAAAAGTTCTTGGGCCTTTTATATCTACTGTTGATTTGGGAATAGTATATCCAGAATACATTTTATCTCCAACTGTGTTTGTTATACTTCTAAAAGGATCTTTCGCACCATCTGGAGGAGTTCTAGAACGGTTAGGTACAATATTACTATATATTGCAGTTGTTATACTTGTTGGTACTATCAATTCGGTGACTGGTGGGGGCGTGAGTGGTGTAGGAATTGAATATGTACTAGTTGTATTATAAATAGGTTGTGAAGTCGAATTTATATTTGAGCTCCATCTACAACCACTAGGGTCATATTTATAACTATGTACAGTTGAATATTGTCCTCTAAACCCCATTAACCATCCTAAATTATAATTTACTTTCCCCCCTGGTCGTGGTGGTTCTGATTCTTGTTTGGCAGAACATGGGTTGCTTGTTGTTGTTGTTGTATCATACCATTTAAACTCAACTGCCGAGAGATCTTTAAAATGATTACAAATTTTAATTTTATTATTATGTGATGTATATTTAAATTCTAGTAAAGGAAAAGGAAGATATGCATAATTTCTTGATGCATCAACAACTGTATGATTACCAGAAATATCATAATATCCTCTAAATTTATAATTTCCTGAAGGGTCTTCTCTGTTCCAAATTTGTTCATTAATTTCAGTAACTAATTGTTGTTGTGAATAATTACCTTCTTCTAATGTTATTGTGTATATAGTATCCTGACCCGGAATTTTAAATTTAAATGAATCTGTTCCATAAGCTGGACTAAAGGTATGCCATGCGTTAGGAATTTCAATATGGTCTAATGTAATAGAAATTACATTTGTTAATGGTTGTGAAAGATTTACAATATAATTTGTTGACGTATATAATCTTTTTTGGTTTGAAGAAGGATCTAAAAAAGTTGTTGTTGCATCTTCGTCATTATCTGGGTTTTCACATGATGTTGAAACATTCGGTAAAAATTGTCTATGACTACTATCAAAATTAACTATTCGCGATATTTCTTGAATTTCAAATGGATTTTTTTTACCTTGAACAACACCTTTTGGAGCATACGTTTGATCTAAAGGTTTTCTCACTTGCCCAATAATATTTTTTTCTTTATTTATAATTTGATTTATTTTAGCTTTTTCTTGCTCTTCATTTTGACTTTGAAATCTGTCTGTTAAAACTTTACCCGCTTCACTTGTCTCTTTTTCATATACTTCAGTCCATGTCTCAGCATTAACATTTTCTGAATGTTCTAACAAGCGTTTTTCAGCATTATCAAAAAAAATTAAATGTTTTTCTTGATTTTTAAATTTTCTTTTTAACTCTAAAATTCGTCTATTTATTATACCTTTGTTAATAGGAATATATTCAAAATTCAAAATAGCAGCTAATTCTTCAATATCATAATTATAAACATTAAAATCTGTTTTTTTCTCCTCTTCTTGTTGTTTTTTGATTTGAGATTCCCTCCTTTTTATATAATTTTCAAAATGTCTTGTATTATTTGTTTGTTGTAGTCCATCTTTCAAGTCTTTATCATATTTGTTATTCATCGATTGATTTGTGTTTGATTGGGTTTTTTCATTTTTCCAATCTCCATACTTGTTTTTATCCATTAATATATATACTTTATAATTTATTAAATAATAAAATTAATAATTTATAAAGTGTCTTTTTTTTAGTGCTTTTTTTCAAGTTCGTTTGTTCTGAAAATTGAATAACATATACTATAATAATAATGAATTATAAAATAACTAAATCAAAAATGTCCGAATCAAAAACGTCTGAATCAACTGAATCAAAAACGAATAGTGAATGTCAAATTTGTTGCGAAACATTTAATAATTCTACGAAAGCCAAGGTGTCGTGTGGTCATTGTAATTTAGATGCTTGTAAAAAATGTGTTAGAATGTATCTTCTTACCACCACTTCAGGAGCACATTGTATGGGATGTAAAAATGCTTGGGATAGAGATTTTACTCAAAAATCATTAAATAAATCATTCTTTAATGGTAGTTTTAAAAAAAGACGAAAAGAACTTTTATTTGAAGGTGAGAAAGCAAGATTTCCAGAAACGATGCCAGCTGTTGAAAATTATAAAAATATCCAAGTATGGCAAAAAGAACATGATGAATCTCAAATAGCAATCGACCAATTAAGGGAAAAATTATGGGAGATGGAAAGAGAAAAAAGAAAACTTGGTAATAATATTCGTAGAGCTAAAACAGGTGAAATTATTGATAAAAACAATCAAAGTAAATTTATTAGAAAATGTCCTGCTGATGCGTGTGAAGGATTTCTATCATCTGCCTGGAAATGTGGTGTATGTGATATTTGGGCGTGTTCCAAATGCTTTGAAGAAAAAGGTTACAATAAAGATGCCGAACATACTTGTAACGAGAATGACTTGGCGTCTGCGGAGTTAATTAAAAAAGAAACAAAGGGTTGTCCTTCTTGTGGTACTCGTATATTCAAAATTAGTGGTTGCGACCAAATGTGGTGTACGGCTTGTCATATTGCATTTTCCTGGAGAACTGGTATGCGTGTTAATGGTGTTATTCATAATCCTCACTTTTATCAGTTTCAAAGGGAAGGTGGTGGAGCCGTTGTACAAAATCCTGGAGCACAAATTTGTGGTGGGTTACCTACATATATGCAACTCAGGGATAGAATCAGAGCACTTCGACTGAACGCGGTATTTAGAAAGTGGTCTCCTATGACTTTTAATAAATTATGTGGCAAAGAAAATAATCATTCATATAATCGTTATACAAGATATGATCTTGCTTGGTATGATGGAATGTTCAGAAAAGATATACGAAATATCCATAGAGGAGCACAACATTTCCAATATGCTATTCTAGATAGATTTAGACAACATTGCCAACATGCCTTAGATAATAAAGAATTAAGGATCAAATTTATATGTGGAGAAATTGACGAAGATAAAATGAAAACTCAATTAATAAAAAAGGATACACAATATAATAAAAGACAAGTATTATTACATGTTTATGAATTGATGGGAGCTGTTTACACCGAATCTCTTATTGGTATCCATAATACGATGTTAGAGTTTATTAATGAAAATAATTTTATTCAATATTCACCTAATCAAAGCCAGGAAGATAATGTTTTACAACTCTCACGCGTCCAAAAATGTTTGAAAAATATTCATACAAATATTATGAAAGTAGAAAGAGTGAGAATTTACTGTAATAATGAATTGTTTAAAATTAGTGGTATTTATAATCAATCTGTTGATATTATTGATGGAGAATATTCTACCCCAAAATTTAATAAAGAGAGATGTAAAAATGAGTTAACTAAAAAAAATTGTGGTGAATTACAACTTGAATATGTATATAATAATGAACGCCAAAAATGGGGTATTAAATGGGAAGATGGATATCATAGAAGACCTATTTATATGTAAATAGGTCACTAAACCACTTATAAATAAAATGTTGAAGATTTAAATTTTTTTTTAAACTTTGACAAATATGACCTTTCTTATTTTTACCACAAATAGAACATTTTTTAGGATTTGATTTATTATATGATATTTCTTTACTTCCTTCTGTTAATATTCTATTCCAAGGTATTATTACACAACCTTGACCTCTTTTAAAATGCTTATAACCATAAAATAAAATATTTTCTAAAAATCGCAAAACTATTTTTGCTTTTTCTTTTGATTTTATAATATCATTTCTTGATATAAAATCAGGGCTTTTGTAAATAAATTTATTTAATCTATCGTCATCGTACATCCTACTTCTATTTGAATATACCACTTCATTTTTTATTTTGCCTATTCCCATAATTTTATTAATATCATTATTCATTTCGATGATATAAATATATTTTTTACTAGGTATCTTTATAGACAACGGTTTATCTAATCCATAAGCACACCCTTGGTGCTGTTTTCTTTGTTTCCACTTAATATTTTCCAAATATGTTTTATTATTAAATCTTACCGATCCAATAAAGAAATCATGTTCCATTTTATATTATAATTCTCTCCAACTTTATATTTATCAATTTTTAACTAACATAGATATTTCATATAATTTCATAGAAATAGATTTTCCTTTGACTTCTTTCATTAATTTTAAATCATTAGGATCTTTTAAATATAATTCTAACATCATATATTGAAAGTCTTTATAATTGTTATAGTAATTACAAGCTAACTCTTGTATTTCATCATGTTTTTCCTGTAATTCTTTTGGGAATTTTCCTATACGGTTATAACATTTCGCATATTCTTTTGTTTTGTTTAAATGCATCAACATAATCACAATAGAAGGTAAAAATGTTTTCACTTCTTTTTTATTTTCTAACATTTCTTTTAGATGTTTTGCATTACAACTCATAAAGGTTCCGTATGCTTGTTCGAATTTATCAAATATTCTTTTTTCCTTTTTGTGTTTTTTTAATTTCAATCTTTTAATAGCTGTATTTTCTAATGCTGCCTTTAAAAGAATAACACTATTATGATCTCCATTTTCAAAAGCTTTGTTTGCTAATGATAAATAGAAACTTATATTGTGTCTTACTTTTACAAGAGTGTTGGGTTTATTATCTGTGACAAGTATTAAATAAACAAGATTGGCAATAGCATTATTAAAAAACTCGGGTATTTTTGATTTTTCTCTATCTGTTAAATATGAATATAATCCGCAAGTGCTTTTACGAAATGTTTTTGTTGATTTTTCTAATTTGATATCAAAATCTGTAGTAAAAAGATTTGATATCAAGCTCTTTAAACAATGTTTTTGTATACAACCTTCTTCCATACCTATATTAAATAAATCTTGACCTTCTAATGAAAGAGTTCTTGTTTTCATATAATTATTATATTTAAATTACTTTTATACCTATTCTTTGATACTCTCTATAACCAACTGATATATAATCAGTTTTATAGTTTTTTGACAAACATTTTTGAATAATGCCTTCTCTGTCAGCATAAACAATTTTTTTGATTCCTATCTCTTGTATCTTAGACAAGCAATTCGAACAAGGTGCTGAATAACCTGATATATTTTCAGTTGATGATTTATATCTTGCTATGTAAAGAGTTAGTTTATTCATTTTTCGACGTAATTTAGCGTCATAAAACATACCGCCCTTTTTTCCGTCTCCGGAAAGCGTTGGGGAACAAACTATGAATTGCCGCTATTTCTCCGTGACCCGAACAACGCACTTCATCTCCATATTTATTACGATGACTATTAATATTCATCGATAGAACTTTACTGCCACTACAAATAGCCGCAGCTACTTTGGTATTTTGAGGAGAAAGACTGGCTTCCACCAACAACTTGTTGATTATACGATTTTGAGTGTTTGACATACTTGATATTATACATTATTATATTATGTTTAATATCATTCAATTTTCTAATATAAACAAGAACTCTTTATATTTCTTATAGTCTTGGCATCACAAAATTGACATATATCTTTATTTAATAACCTAATAGGAGCACAAAATCTATAACTTACTCGATCATTATAATATTCTGATGATGTTTTGTTATAAATATATTTATGATGAGCGTTACAAGTCATTAAATACGAGCATATTTCTTGTTCTATTTCTTTTGGAAGGTTATCCATATATATATATATATATTAGTTGTTTTTCTATTTTATTTTTCTTAAAAAACTTTGTGTAGGTCGTAAATAGTTAGGTTTTTTTTTCTTACGCCTTTTTCTCTTTTTAATCTTTTGATTTTTAATAAATTGTTTATAATATTTTTGTATTGTTTTAATATGTTTAATTGTAGTTTTTGGTAAATTATCTCCATAAGTTCTAACGCTAAAATTAGTATATATATTGATATATTCATCCCAATTTGTAGCTCCCATACTGCTATTACAGTCTTTACATATAGGTAGTAAATTACCTATTGCGATTTCTCCTCCATTAGCTTCGGCAGTTATATGACCAGCGTGAAAGGTATTACAATATGTAAATGGAGTAATAGAATTTTTCCAACAACAAAAACATTTTGCTTCAATAAAATTTCCAATATAAGTTTTCCATACATCAAAACGTACTTGAGGAGAAATTTTTTTCTTTCTCTTTTTTGGTGTAACTGTTTTATCGTTTCTTTGATTTTTACATTGATGATTTGTAAATCCAGTAAGGGTTTTATATTGTTTATTGCATTTATCACAAGACCATGAAGTATCCATATATATATAAATATTGAGCCTGGTTTAAGTGTCTTTTTTTTAGTGCCTTTTTTTTAGTGTCTTTTAAAAGGTTAAATATTTTTTTTTATGAAAGTTTGTTATATAATTTCTCTCCAACTTATCTAATTTGAAGTAGTCAAAAAGTGTTTTATCTGTTATTTCTTCAGGAAAGTCTTCAATCTTTGTAATATCTGGTAACATATCAAAGATATGTCTTTCTAGATATTTCATTCGGTATCTTGTTGATTCAAACATAGTTATAATAAAATTTGTGGAGAGAAATTGTTTTAATTTTATAAATTCACTTTCGTTTTTATTTAAAATTACATAATTATCACGATTAGAAATACCAAAACACCCACTAATATCAAGAAAGGGGAATCCATACATTTTATGCGCTAATACTAATTTGGGTTTTTCATAGTATTGACATCTTATATTAGAAAAATTTATAACAAGTTGTGGTTGCAACCCATTAAGTCTGCAAGTCTTTATATTGGGGTAGGGAGTTTCTTTACAAAGTTTGGGACCAACAACTAATCCCTTGTATCCTGGTCTCATATTCGTTTTTTTCACCTTTATACGCCCTACTTTTTCTACAAAAGGTAAAAGTTTTTTAATAATAGATACACCAAATAATGGTAATGAAAAAGATGTATCCATTATGAATCTCCTAATCGGTTTAAAATTTATATATTTACTATGTATTTTATCATATATTTTGATATTTTGAATCAGATGATTTTCCGGTGGTCGTCCAATTACAGGTTCTCCATGATGATATTCTGGTCGAATACCGCCATGTTGTAATCTTTGAAGTAAAAAATAACAAGTAGGTGTTTGACCATTACCGTGAAACATTTTATTTGATTCTGTATTATTGAATGTTTTTATATATTTGATATTGTATCTTAATATTTCCTCAAACATATAATGGTCATATTTCATCCAAATGGATGGTGTAATAAATAGTAAATATCCTCTACCTTTTAAATGAAGCTGTACAGCTTTTTTCACAAACCATCCCCAACACCCTTTACCTTCTACTTCTACCCAATTATCATCTTGTATAATATTCATTTTACTTGTATTATATGGTGGATTACCTATAATCATATCATATTTGCGAAACCATTTTTGTGGATTTTCTGGACATTTCAAAAAATCTACATTAAAAACATTAGATTTCTCTCCAAATAATTGTTTAAGAAGTGGAATAAATGTAGAATTTATCTCCGTCATATAAATCATATTAGTTATTATATGATTATGTCTTTTCTTATCATCTGGATAAAACTCTTTTAACCCTTGAAATAATTTTTTATATAGAACAATACAAAAATATCCTCTACCAGCACAAGGGTCTAACCATTTTAATGTGGGGTCTTTGAAATATTTATTAGGAATCAAATCTAACATATTATTAATAATTTTAAAATCAGTATGAACTTCTCCATTTTTTTCTTTGTTTCCCTCAGTTATTGTGAAATCTTGCGAATAGGTTTCTATATTAATATCATAAACAGACATTAGTATAGATATATCTTTTCTTTTATTTATTTTGTAATAAATTTAAAAGGTTATTTAATTTATTGTCAATATTAGACAAAGAATTGTTAATGAAATTTCTCTCCATTTTACTAATAGCATCATTCAAAAAGGTATTAATCTCTTTTTTTTTAAAGGGATCTAATGAAGTAAGCTTGAATATCTTATTTCTAACAATAATAGCACTTGATTGAATATCTTTAAAAGTATAATCTTTTTCAAGATTTAAGATATCTTCTAATTCTTGTATATTATAATGAGTAATATTAAGATCAATATTTAAATCAGTCATATATTATAAGTCTTCATTTTTTAGTAATGTATTTAATTTTTCGATAGTCCAAAATTGTATAGCAACTGCTGGACCTGTTTTCAACCAAGTAGAAGCCAATCCTCTATAAAACCCAGTAATACCTTCTAATTTAAATATTTTTCTACATGAATCAAGAATACCGTTATATTTTGGAACGGTTTTATCAAATCCTTGAAGTTGTAATCTTCTTCTAACCAAATCAGTAGGATATGTAATAGAAATGGAAAACAATCCAGCAAGACCCCCACCTACTAACTTGGAGTCAAAATATGTATCTTTAATAATAGAATTAAAATAATAATAAGAGGAATATTGTATGCCACTAAACCCACCAAAACCCATAAGACTCATCTTTGAACCTTGATACAATTGTTTTAATGGAATTTTCCTTAACGCATCTAAAACACCTTTGTATTTATTTTTGTTAGTTTGTAAAGATAAATATGTTCTAGTAGTTTCTAAAGGATATGTAGCTAACATACTTATACATCCCGCAGTACTTCCCGCAGCAAAATTAACTATATTTTTGTTATCAAAAGTCTTTTTGAAATATGGTTTTGTTTGACGAAATATACTATAATTAATAGCAATTTGTGGAAAAACTCTAATACAATTAGTTCCATTTCCTTTCCAAAAAAAACGAAAACCTTCATTTTTATAAACATCTTTCAAAGTTGAATTTGGAATAAAATAATTTTGTTTTTGTATTCTATTTAATTCAATTGGAGCAACAAGAGTTCTAGAAATAATTCCACTAATACCACCAATTATAAAATCAATAGACATATAATATATACTAATTTTATGATTTTAATTAATTTTTCCAAATAACATTGTAGCAGGAGAGCTCAACCATTCCAAATAACATTCGTCAGCACAAAATCCATATACTTTTTTCCCTATTTTTGCTTTACGAACCAGGCATTTTTCATTTTCAATATATTTAAAACAACAACTACAATAAATATCTTTTAGTTTGTATGGTTTGTGTGGTTTGCGTGGTTTGCGTGGTTTGTGCATTTTAGGTGATGAAGGAGGAGTATGTGAGGGAGTATGTGAGGGAGTATGTGAGGGAGTATGTGATGGAGTATATGGTTTTTTTACTACTTCCCCTTTTTCTCTCCACCAACATTGTAACGACTCAATTATACTTTCCATAATATAATTACAAACTATTTAAAATTTAAATAATGTATAATACAAATGTATTCAATTAAAAATGAAAGTATGATAACCAAAGAAAGGGATATGGAAAAATATGTGAATAAATATAAATATTTAGTTGTATTCCCTGATAAAAAAGGAGAATTATTTAAATCATTACGCGATATCCAAGAATCCATCAGTATTGATTCTTCAACAATATCAAAAAAATTAAGTAATAACGAACATATATTTATTGCGAAAGGCAGCCAATATATATTTTATATTAAACAAGTAACTTAACAATCAAACACTCTCCAATTGATCATGTCCCACACGCACTACCCCTGGTTCCTCCTCCCAAGGCAAACAAGCATACATCCCAAAAGAAAAAAGTTCCAATAAAAAACAAACAAAATTATAAATGGGTAGCCATATAATTTCAATTCCTCCACCCGTCTTCTTTCTCTTCTTCTTCTTCTTTCTCTTCTTTGTAACCAAAAGTCTTAATAAGATATTACCTAAAACCCACACAAAAAATACAGTAGAAAAATAAGTTTTTACCAAATGTATTAAATAAACAGAATTAATCATATATATTTAATTATATTTATATTCATCGTTGAACCCTTTATTTTTCTTGTAAAAAGCTCCAAAGATTCTCTTTATGCTATAGTTTTTTTACTTAATCTTTTGTATCACGTTTTTGTTTTTTAATAACAGTTAATAAAACTTGAGAAGTTTCTACAATTTTTTCATACGCTGATTGGGTATTTTTAATAGTAGTATCAACTGTTTCCAATTGTTTTGTTTTTTTACGAATACTAGATTCTAAACTTGCCTTTTTATTATTATGATTATCTAATTCTTTTTGTATTCCTACCAGCTCT
>Ga0209192_10001101_pt1 | contig 22837 bp, 16 predicted proteins | sample ArcticOcean_MG_C_11_FD_187433 | JGI IMG/M metagenome (GOLD analysis project Ga0209192, IMG submission 187433) | Marine microbial communities from western Arctic Ocean - ArcticOcean_MG_CB2_154 (SPAdes) (version 2) | ecosystem: Environmental > Aquatic > Marine > Oceanic | place: Arctic Ocean... | reverse complement strand
CTAAGTTTTTGAATTTCTTTCTCTGATCAATTTGTTTTTACGGCGGCATATATATGCCTTCCAACACACCATCCCATTCACTCACATGCCAGCCGTTACCTCTTTGGTATGGTCCTTTGCCATTCCATGCTTCTGCTGGCGTGCCTCCGTTTAGATTTTGATGCCGACGGACATGGTTGTACCAGTTTCTGAAGATATGCTGGCTGGATGCCATTTCATTCGCGGGGATGATTATTTGTTTGGTGTGTTACTTCAGTGTGCCAAAGAATCTTTCAATTCTTCCATTTTGCCAAGGGCAGGCCACTTCTGTGGTTTGGTGCTTTATACCTAAAAACCATAAACCGAAGCGGAACTGTTTGGAGGTAAAGTACGCGTCGTTGTCTGTGCGTAGAGATTTAGGTTGTCCGTATTGCTCTATGAGGTTCAGTAATGCCCGCAACAGTGCAATGCTGGTTTTGCGCCGCACAGACATTAAGCCGACACACGCTCTGGTGCCTGCATCTATACAACCCAATTGCCTGTGGGGTTGATTATTGTTGTCTTTGATCTGGGTTAAATCCATTTGCCAGAGTTTATGTCTGGGGATGAGGGCGGGCGGTTTAGATTTTATGCGCTCTTGTTTTAGTATGTTCTAACAACACTTCTTGTTTGTTGCGAGACACCGGTTTATAAACCCAAGACTTGCTGACGGTCATCTCTTTGGGCGCTGAGTAAAGCCGGTTAAAAAACAAAGTATAGCTTATAACCGCTGTGGGTTGGATAAAGCGCTTTGAGCCTAACTATCTCTTTAATCACCCATTGGTGTTTGGGGGGTATTTGGCGCCGCATCTCTTTTGTGCTAATTCGGCTGGTGAACGCTTGCGGATACCGACAAGGGGTTTGCGGAAAGAGGTTAACCAACAGTATGTGATTGTGGCGATAATAATTACGCAAATTAGGCGATTCAAAGATGTGAGCATTTTCGATTTATGTTTTGCTGGACCCTTGTGCATACTAGGGTTAGGCAGATTGTTATCGGTTTTTCGATGGGGTGTATTATTTTTCTGTCAGCGGGCAACGGGCAGGGTGTTTAGATGCGTGCCAAAAAGGGCGTGGAAAGTTCTGCACGAGGTGGCGGGTGCTTAGTAGGTGGGATGCCGTCTTTTGTTATGTGGCTATTAAGGTGTCACCGATTGGCTTTATTGTGAGTGCTTGACTGATGTCGCAGCACACTTTTATCGCGCAGGGCGTTATGTTTGGTTTTGCGGCCAGTTACGCGCTCGCGCCAGCGCTTAAACGAGCGCGGAGTGATATTGCCGCGCATGATCTTTATGACACTGTCTTCAGACACCTGAAACTGTGTCTCAATGGCTTCAAATGGGGTGCGGTCTTCCCAGGCCATTTCTATAATGCGGCTGATCTCGCCTTCGGATAAATCGGTTTCTTTTTTTGAGGGTTTAAGCATTTTAAGTCTTGTGCGCTGGGTCGGTGTCTAATAAATGGTTCAGTAAGCAGCTTGGCAAATGGTCGGCTTTTTCGTCACCTAGGTTTGTTCGCCCTGTTAAGATCAGTGTATGCAATTGCTGGCTATGGGGCCGCATTAACTGAGACCTAACTTATGGACATACCTTATACCGCCAACACTGCCACTGGCGACCAATTCGACATTCTTTTTCCACTGCATGAACAAACGGAAGACCCTGTAAAAGTGCATCAAATGCTAACCGCCATGCTGCGGACCGTAGACGAGCAGATTAAGGTGCTGGGTGCCACGAGTAATGGTGATGTTTTGCAGGCAGCCGCTATGGCGTTGGCTGTTAGGGCAAGAATTATCAATGCGCCTGCACAGACTTTAGAAACTATTGTTAATGATCTTGTGAAAAGTAACTTGCAAGCGTGTATGAATGCCGAGCGCAAGAGTCCTCCTGCCGGCCACGGCTAACTTTGCTTAAGGCGCTGTGCTCTAGGCGCTTTGCACTAGACAGCGTGATTAAAGTGCAGGGCACTGATGGCCAGTAAGCCTAGGCTGAGGCACACGGTTAAATTTATTCTTAGCGGTATATACCAAGCGGGCCTTTGGCTTTTTTCTGGATCGGTGAGTTCGAACAGTAGTAGTGCATTGAGTCCAGCAACGATAAACCAGCTGGCGTGGGTGGGTGCTAGTTGTAGCGCGAGTACGGTCCATAAAGAGGGCACAATGCTCACCAACAACCTTTTGCTGATTGTTATGTCAGCCTGTGGGCTTAGGGTTAACCCCCATTGAATGCCGCCTAGAAATGAAAATATTGTTCCGGCATAGAGGTTGGCTAACAGGCTCAGCTTGGTTAGGTGTTGGGGCCACATTACGGCGCCTATAAAGATGGCAGCAATGGGTAGTAGGCCACTGAAGCCGAGCAGTTGGGCGGTGATGGTGGACCTTTTTTGGGCGGCAGCGACCTGTTCTGGTTTTAAGTTGCGCGAATGTGTTTCATCGGGTGACGTCATGGGCTCTCATTTTTCCTTAGACGGCTGCTGGTCGGCCAATTTGTTTGATTAAGCGAATGGCGATTGCCGCAAACAGTAGGTGCACCAGCCAGAGACCTAGTGCGCTAGGAATTTGTCCCTCCATTATCGCCCATCGGTTTGCAATCATGGCGATGTAATACCCCACTATCCAAAGTAACCCGGGTGCTATTTGGGCGTAGGGGCCTTGCCTTGGTTTCACTGGCGCCACGCCAATGGCCAGGCCGCTGACGATGAGGAAAAATAATGGCATGGCAATACGCCAATGTAGCTCTGCTTGGTGTTCTGCATTATCCAATAACGCAAGGGTTGGTGTGGCTTCAACATCCGTGACTTGTGCAGTAACCGCGTCTACATCTAGTGCGATATGAAATTCTTCGAAGGCCATAACTTCGAAATTTTGTTCTCCGGCTTGGCCTACGTAACGCCTGCCGTTGTATAGCGACAAAAGTTGCTGACCTTGTGCATTGGGTGGGTCTTTGCGTCCGCGTTCTGCCCATACGGTAACTTCTTCGCCAGTGGCTAGCGTGCGTTGCACAAATACATTGAGAATGGTTTGGTCGTCGTCGGCCAAGCCTTCGCTGTAAATCACCCAGTCGTTTTTGTTGTCGCTGCGGAAGCTGCCGGGTTGCAATGCGGCGAAGCCTGTTTGCGCACGTAACTTGTCCATACTTTGTTCTAAGGCAAATTGTGCACTGGGCGCAATCCAAAGTGACAGCAGTGCCACGCCAAAGGTTATCGCCAGCACTGGTCTGGACAACCATTTTAGTAGCTTGCCTGTAGACATGCCGCCGCTTTGTAAAATCACCATTTCTTGGGTTGAGTAGAGACGGCCAAACGACAGCAAAACGGCTATGTAAAAAGCAAAAGGGATGACCAGTTGTAGAATGCCGGGCATACGCAACATCACTACATAAAGCACCATGTGCCCTGGCAATTGTCCGATGGCCGCTTTTTCTAGGAAGTGTATTAGTTTGTCGCCCATAGCAATGCTGAAAATCAATGCCAGGCTGATGGCAAAGACTGTCAAAAGTTGCTTAGTAATGTAGCGAGCGGCTGTGTTCAAAGGGCTTATTCTTTGGGCTAAAGATTAAGTGTGCACGCAAGTGCTGGCGGCGTCACCTGCAATCATCAGTGTATTTGGTTATTCCTCTGTCTTGGGGTGATTGCTCGATTCAGCAAATTCCACTTCTATTGAGTGCGTACATTATTGATGATCAAATTTGGGAATCAGTTAAGCCTAGTGCACAATATGAGCGCTTTTAAGAGCGCTTTTTTATTTTTTGGAGTTCAGGTCAGATGAAAGACGAAACTATTGCGGTTCATGCGGGATACACCACAGACCCAACCACTCATGCGGCCACCACGCCGATTTATCAAACCGTGGCTTATGAATTCGATAATGCCCAGCATGGCGCGGACTTGTTCGATTTGGCTGTGCCTGGAAACATTTACAGCCGCATTATGAACCCTACCTGCGATGTTTTAGAGCAGCGGGTTGCGGCCCTTGAGGGCGGCGTTGGCGCGCTGGCGGTATCTGCGGGTAGCGCGGCGATCAACTACGCCATTCTTAACTTGGCTGAAATGGGCGACAACATTGTTACTGTGCCTCAGCTCTATGGTGGTACTTATACGTTGTTCGCGCACATGTTGCCGCGACAGGGTATTGAAGTGCGCTTTGCCGAAGATGACTCCGTTGCAGCGATAGAAGCGTTGATTGACCACAATACCAAAGCCATTTTTATGGAAACCATTGGTAATCCTGCGGGCAACATTGTGGATATTGAAGCGGTTGCTGCTATGGCGCGTCGTCATGGTGTGGCCACCATTGCAGATAACACCGTGGCTTCACCTTCGTTGCTTAAGCCCATTGATTACGGCATAGACATTGTAGTGCACTCGTTGACCAAATATATGGGCGGCCACGGCACCACACTTGGCGGCATTATTGTAGATTCTGGCAACTTCCCGTGGAGCGAGCACGCAGAGCGTTATCCTCGCTTTAATACCCCAGAGGAGAGTTATCACGGTGTGGTTTATACCGAAGCCTTTGGTGGTGCAGCTTATATTGGCCGCGCGCGTACTGTGCCACTGCGTAATACCGGTGCCGCTTTGTCAGCCATGAGTGCATTTCAGCTGCTGCAAGGTATAGAAACCTTGCCGCTGCGAATGGAGCGCCACTCGGCCAATACTTTGGCCGTTGCCAAGCACTTGGAAGCCCACCCAAATGTTGAATGGGTACGCTACGCCGGTTTGGAGAGTCATCCTCACCACGCGTTGGCGCAAAAATACATGGGCGGCAGCGCTTCGGGTATTTTGACCTTTGGTGTTAAGGGCGGCTACGAAGCCGGGGTTAAGTTCTATGACGCACTGAAGTTGTTTAAGCGCCTGGTTAACATTGGTGATGCCAAATCTTTGGCCTGTCACCCTGCCTCTACTACCCATCGCCAGCTTACTGAAACAGAGCAAAAGGCTGTGGGTGTGTCGCCAGAAGCCATTCGCCTTTCTGTAGGTATTGAGCACATTGACGACATTTTGGCCGATTTGGATCAATCTTTAACTTAAGTCTGATTTATGTTGGAAATAAGTCGGGAATAGGTCGGGAATAGGTCGGGAGTAAGCCTAGAATAGGTCGGGAGTAAGCCTAGAATAGGTCGGAAATAGATGAGAAACAGTAGATATAGGTTAGACACTGCTCTTACCTAGACTGCTCTTACCTAGACTGCTCTTGCCTAGACTGCTCTTACTTAGAGGGCGTTAGGCGATCAGTAAACTCCGCCGCTGAGACCGAAGGGTCTTGGCGGTAGTTTTATTTGGGATCTTGTTTTAAAGCCTTTCTCTTTCTATAACTCTTGCGCTGCGCTGTGATGGCAAAGTTCCTTTTTTGCAAAGTTCCTTTTTTGCAAAGTTCCTTTTCTGCAAAAACTCAGTTAGACAAAGATAATTTGTCCCATCAAGTATTGCGCCAGTTTCACCATTGACGAAAAGATGGGTAGACCGGCGATACTCAATACCACCAAGCCTAAAAAAATCATCGTTCCATACTTTGCGTTATAAAAACGATACTTGTGCGCCAGACCTTTGGGCAGCAGGTGGGGGAGTATGTAGTGGCCGTCTAATGGCCCAAGTGGAATCATGTTAAATAACATCAGCATGAGATTGATCAACACCAATATGGTAAAAAATTGATCCCCAGCAGCGCTTTGCAAACCGTTGCTCGCAGCAAATAAATAGGCATTCCAGCTGATGACCGCCAACAAGAAATTCATAAACGGTCCCGCGGCGGCTATCCATAAATCCGCGCTGGGGCGGCTGTAGTTGCGTGGGTCTGTGGGTACTGGCTTGGCGTAGCCAAAGCCAACAATGGCAACCATAGCTAAGCCCACTGGGTCGATATGGGCTATTGGATTTATGGTGAGCCTGCCGGCGCGCTCGGCGGTGTTATCGCCAAACCATTTGGCGACGAGAGCATGGCCGTATTCATGAAAGCTTAAAGACAACACGAGTGCCACTATGAGCAAAACAAAGATTTCGTATTGACCGTTTGCGAGTAGGTCCAGCATGTTTTTTCGGGGTTCCTTTATGCGTAATTGCGCGGCTAAGTTGCGTCATAATAGCCTGTGTTGTTACTTATATGTATCCGTCTCGTTTATAGGTAGTAACCGGCAGATAAGGGACGTTTTTTTTTCTTCTTATCAGGTTATATTGGCGGCATATTCAGAGGAAATATTATTATTATTCGTAACCCAATTCAAATCTGGCGTTTTGTCGATGGTCGCCCTGGCCATGAGAACCAGACGGCTGGGCTTATTCAAGGTTTTGAGGAAATCCTCAATGGGCAATGTGAGGCCGGGTTAGGCCAAGACAGTCGCTTTGTGGTCAGCACCATTTCTTTGCCTGGAGATTTGCCTTGGTTAAAGGCGCAGTGGCGCGAACAACAGCAAAAACCAGATTTGTTAATTGGTGCTGGTCGCGCTGTGCAATGGGCAATGTTGCGCACGCGTTGGCACTTGGGCGGCAAGGCGGTGGTGTTGATGAAACCCTCCCTGCCGTTGTGTATGTTTGATCTTATTTTGCTCCCTGAACACGACAGAGCGCCTAACCGCTCGAATATTTTTCGCACCACGGGTATGTTAAGTCCGGTGACGGCTGGCGAGAAGGATCATTGTAAAGGCGTGATTATGCTTGGTGGCGTGAATAAGCACTTTCATTGGGACAATGATGCAGTTGCCGAGCAAGTAACAACATTGACTGCGGCTATGCCCCAAGTGCACTGGCAAATTTCAGACTCGCCGCGGACGCCAGCAACTTTGAAAGAAAAGCTGTCGCTGCCAGACAACGCGAGCTTGGTGCATTGGCGCGATACGCCAGATGGCTGGCTGAGTAACCAGCTAGCTACTTCAAATTATGTTTGGGTCAGCGCGGACAGTGCTTCTATGGTTTACGAAGCGCTTTCACACGGCGGCAGGGTAGGCGCCATTGAGTTGCCCCCTTATAAAGAGAAAAATAAGTTAGTGCGCGGGTTGGGTTTGTTGTTTGACAAGGGTTTGCTCGGTCGCTCCTCTCACGGCTCTCTTGAACTGCAAAAATTAAATGACTTAACACTTTCTGAGCACACCCGTTGTGCACAGTGGATAGTCGCCAAGTGGTTTGCTCAAGTCTGAAATTAGGCTGTTAAATTGCATGAGTACCAGCGAATCTGAACGCCAGCTCACTTACTTTGCCCTTTCTTAAGCATAATCGAGAATATACGCTTTAAACTCAGCCCCTAGATGAGTTTAAAGCCCACGTGTTGTATGCAGATCTTGGCTTAATCGCTTTTGTCAGCGAGTTTTTAACCAAGCTTTTAATAAAGCTTTTAACAAAGTTTTTAACAAAGTTTCTAACCAAGCTGTTGACGATGTTTTTAACAAAGCGCCTCACAAAGTTCCCGGCTAAATTTTTAGCCAGACGCCTAACTCAGCGTGCCTTGTGCTGCATGGGCCGCAACGCTTGCTTTGTCTAAGCCGAGCCAATCTTTCAGTACTTGCTCATTGTCTTCACCAATGGCTCTGACTCGGTGATAGTCGTTGCACTGGGTTTTTTCAAAATGCAGGGGTAGGCGGTCAAACCAAGTGGGTCCCAATGTTGGGTGTACGTCTTGCATGGCTTGGAGGAAGTTCACTTCAGCCAGTTGCGGATCGCGCTCTACCAGATCTGCGCCGTCTTGAACCACGCCAGCTGGTACGCCTGCACCTTGGCACAATGCCATCAGTGCATAGGCTTCATGATTAGCGGTCCATTGACCAACTAAATTGTTTAGTTCGTCTCGAGCTTGCTGCCGCCCTGTCGCAGAACTAAACCGTGGCTGCTGACACCAACTGGGGTTTTGCATTAGCGCGCATAGACTTTGCCACTGTGCGTCGTCGGTGCAGGCGATGGCAATCCAGCGCTCATTGATCTTCGCTTGAGTGGCCTCATCTGCGCCAGTTGAGCGTGTTTCATCTAAACATCGGTAGCAGCCGTGTGGCGCCTGCGCATCGTAAGGTAGGTCGTTACCACAGGGTCGTGCAGCGTTGTCGTTAGCAAAGAAGTCTAGTAGCGATGGCCCTAAAAAGTTCACGCCCACTTCAAATTGTGAAACGTCTACGCGCTGGCCTTTGCCGGTACGGTTGCGTGCCTCTAGTGCTGCCAATACTGCAACGGTGCCATGGAGTCCCGCTTGATGGTCGTTGTAGGAAAAGCCCAGGCCTATGTCTTCACGTCCGGGCACACTGGTTGTATGGGTGAGACCGCAAAGGGCGTGAATAGTGGGTGCGTAGGTGACAAATTTTGACCACGGGCCTCCATCGCCCATGCCGGACATCTGCACGTAAATAACACCTTCGTTGGTTGCGCTGATTTGCTTATAGCCAATACCCCAGCGGTCCAATACCCCTGCTGAGAAATTGTCGATGACAATATCTGCCTGGTTAGCCAGCTGTCCGGCCAATTGCTTGGCTGAGTCTTGGCTCATGTTCAGGGCCAATGCGCGTTTGCTGCGATTCCACATAAGGTAGTAGGGGTGGTGGGGGTCTTGGGTGCCTACGGCGCGATCAGCAGAGTTTATTTTGATCACGTCAGCGCCCATGTCTGCCAAAATTCGGGTGGCAAAAGGTCCGGCTAGCACGTGGGTAAAGTCCAACACTTTTAGACCCTTTAGTGGCTTGTCTGCTTGGGGCTTGTCTGCGGTTGCCTTGACCTGCTTGTGGGCAGCAGTTGGTTCGCTGTTCCAGTTCAGGTCATTAAGAAGTTCTTCGTTGGCAGAGCCAATGCCTCTGTAGGCATTAAGCTGCCACGGCGTAGCTGAGAATTGATAGGGCGCGCCTGGTGCGCTAATTGTCTCTGCGCCAATTTGGTAGGGCACATACCACTGTCGTGCTTCTAGCTGCGGGTTTTCTGCCACTTTTTCTAGTGGCAGAACCCAGCCGTACGGCGAGTGTCTGGACTGGGCTTCAAAGAACAGGGCTTCCACGTCTTTTTCTGCCACCCAGTCGGTCATTACTTCCATTGCTCGCAATGTGCGCGCGCGAAGGTTCTCAGGCTCCATATACTTAGGGTCAATCAGGTCGTCATGTACGCCTTCTTCAATCCACCACATCAGTTGGCGGTCGAAGTCTGGTGCCGGGGTGGCCATAATGCTGCCGCCTTTACCGTTCAATACGGTGTAGGCGTCTGACCAATGCATGGCGCCGCGCCTTGGCAGCACTTTACCCTCAGGTCGGTTGAGGGTTTTTTCATACCAATAGAACATAAACACTTGTTCTAGGCAGGATGCGATACATTCATGTACCGATATGCCAACGCTTTGGCCTTGGCCAGTGGCTCTTACATGAGCCAGTGCGCTGAGGGCGGCTATCGCCACGTAAGCGCCAGAAATCATGAAGTTCATTTCGCCAAAGCCCTTGAGGGGTGGCGTATCTGCATCACCTGTCGTTGAAGCAGCACCGCCGAGTGCTCCGGCAACAATGTCTGGGCCTAGATAATCAGCCCAAGGGCCAGATGTTCCGAAAGAGGAAACATCAATAACAATGAGCTCTGGGCGTGCAAGTTTGGCCGCTGCTATGTCGGCTTCATCAACCGCGAAGGCGCCCTTACATAGCAAAACAATTTCAGCGTGATTGATGAGATTTTGCAGCTGTGTACGGCCATCGCTGGTTGCCGGGTCTAAGCTGACAAAGCGTCGGTTAGAGGCGAAAAAAGCGTGCCACAGCGAGGAGGTTTGTGTTGCTTGGCCCTGCATAAGTGGGCCTCGAGCGCGCAACGAATCGCCTGTAATAGGTTCTGGGCGCACCATATCAGCGCCAAGATCAGCCAGTAATTTTGCCCCGTAAATGCCTCGCTCGTCAGTCAAATCTATGACTCTCACACCCTCTAATGCCATGGTTCCCCCAAATTGTTACTGCTGATGTTGCTAGTGAATTATTCTACTCTCGAGGCAAAGTACCTGATGTCTGACACTAGGGTAAGAGTTCCGTTGGATTTTTCGCGCAAATAATCAGCATTAGTTCGAATAAGGCCTAGAGGCTTTGCCTTAGGCAAATGCATGGGTAGGATAAGAAGGCAGGGGACTAGGGATATTCAGGGGGTAGGGTTAACTATGCTTAACCAAGAGCAAATCAATTTTTTTAAGAGCAACGGCTATTTGCTTGTGCCCGGTGCTATGGCGCTAACTCAGTGCCGCAAAGTGCGTGAGCTTATGTGGCAGGCTATGCCTAAAGGATCAGCTATGCAGGTAGATGATTTGGTCAGTCAGATTGGCCCGTTTAAGAGTGAAGATGAAGCCTTGGACGCTCGCCATTTGCGCGTGGGTTACCGTTGGCTGAATAGGTTTTTGGGGGTTAGCCCCGAAGTGATCAGTCTTATCTACAGCGAATCAATCTGCGCCATGGCCCAGCAGCTACTGGGCGGTCAGCTGCGGCAAGCAGTGGCCAATGGTCTGCCCATGGGCAGTTATGGCAATGCTTGGCCCGGTGGGCCAACAGACCCAGCCACAGGCAATGAGGGCGCTCGCGGGGTTTACTGCACATTGCCCTACGGCAACAAGGCGAAAGAACCTGACCAGTGCCATACCGACGGTCACCCCTTTCAGTTGGGCGTTGTGGGGTTGATTGATGATTGCCCCCAAGACGGTGGTGGGTTCAAGGTTTGGCCCGGTTCTCATAACAAGTTGTATCCTACCTTTGCCCTGCGTTACGACCAGCCGCGTATTCCTTATTATGAGCATCTGCCCAGTTATAAAGGCATTGTGCATAGCCCTGAATATTTGCATGAAGTGGACAAACTCAACAGTGATGTGACACCCGTAGAATGCTGGGGTGAAGCCGGTGATATTGTTTTTTGGCATCATCGCTTAGCCCACATGGCAGGGCACAACTACACGAATAGTATGCGTCAGGCGGTGCTGGCGGATTTTTGGACCACAAACCTAGATCAGTTTCGCACCACGCCAGCGCAAGGGGATATGTGGCGTGATTGGTCTGAGCAGGTACAGTTGAGTAGCACTGATTACTCAGATGAATTGGCGGCTCTGCAACGCTTATAGTGGACGTGCTCTGGGGTAAATTTGTCCAGCGAAGACATCAAGGCGTTTTTATACATTGCGCTTTTATACATTGCGCTTTTATACAAAGAAGATAGGTACATGAATAAAAGGGAGAGGAGATAATGGACGCAACTATGCCAGGAAAATTAGGTAACCCTAATGCGACCTTCGAAACCGACAGCCGCGCTGACCCGCGCATTGCTGCGGTCATGGCTGCGGCTGGAGAGTTGGCACCAGGTGTTGTGGAACTTGCCGCTGATGCTACTTACGAGGAGTCCTTGGCGTACGCCCAAGCCTTTGAGCAGGCCGCTGCCTTAACCCACCCGTTACAAAGGGACATGATGCCCGATTTTCCCTCTGTGGAAGCCACTACTCAAGTGATTAAGGGCGTTGATGGCAACGACATCAGCCTGTACATACATCAACCGGCTCAGCGTAGTGGCCCTCGTAGCGGCCCTCTGCCTTGCGTGGTGCACACCCATGGTGGCGGTATGGTACTTATGACCGCGGCGGATCCAGATTACATTCGCTGGCGCAATTCTTTGGCCGCTATGGGCATGGTTGTAGTGGGCGTTGAATTTCGTAATGGCGGCGGCTCGCTGGGTAACCACCCGTTTCCAGCCGGGCTGAATGATTGTGCCAGCGCTGTGCAGTGGACGGACGCTAACCGCGCAGCTTTGAACATTTCCTCTATTGTGATTTCCGGTGAATCTGGCGGCGGTAATTTGTCTATTGCCACCACGTTGAAGGCGCTTAAAGAAGGTTGGGTGGACAAGATTGATGGCGTTTACGCCATGTGCCCTTATATATCTGGCAGCTATGCCAACCCGCCAGCCGAGCTGGTATCCCTACAAGAAAACGACGGTTACATGCTTAACTGCGCCATGATGGCAACCATGGTTCGAGTATATGACCCGAATGGTGAGCATGGCGATAACCCTTTGGCATGGCCCTTACAAGCCAGTGTTGATGAGCTGGCTGGCTTACCTCCGCACATAGTTTCGGTCAACGAGCTTGATCCTTTGCGCGACGAGGGGCTGGTGTTTTATCGCAAATTGTTGGCGGCAGGTGTGAGCGCTGTTGCAAAGACGGTGCATGGTACCCCGCACGCGGGAGACATGAGCTTTCCAGATTTTGCGCCAGATGTTTATCAAGAAAGCGCGCGCTCGTTGTGTGGTTTTGCCAATTCGTTGGCAACGCGTTAGCTTGCAGGGTTCGCACGCCTGTAGTGACGGAATGTATAAGGTTCTTCAGATTTTTATCTAGCGGGCGACGAAGAATAATGTACTGACCAATTGCATTTGCTCAGTAGACAAAATTGACATAGAAAATAATAATTAAGGAAGCCTTATGGCAGAGCAAGGTAGTGATTCAGGTGGCAAAGAAACCCAGCACCGTAACGATATGTACGGCAATATTGATGCTCGTGGTGAGGGTGAAGAGGGCGTGTCTAAAACTATTCCCGCAGCCACCGTGGTGCTTTTGCGTGACGGCAGCGAGGGTGTAGAAGTGCTGATGCTAAAGAAAAATTCTAAGATCACCTTTGGTGGTATGTGGGTTTTTCCTGGCGGCAAAATTGATCCTGAAGATTATCCCGGTGATGGCGATGTGGATGTGGCGGCGCGCGTGGCTGCTGCACGCGAAACATTTGAGGAAGCGGGAATTGAAGTAAGCCAAGAGAGCTTTGAGTTTTTGGCCCATTGGACGCCACCGCCTGGACCACAAAAGCGTTTTGCAACTTGGTTTTTTACCGCTCAAGTGGATGGCGACCAAGACATTGCCATTGATGACGGCGAGATTAAAGAACACGCTTGGTTGAACCCAGCCAAGGCGTTGGAGCGTCATGCTAAGGGCGAAATCGATTTGGTACCGCCGACGTGGATTACGTTATACCACTTGTCTTTATATAGTCCTGCAGCGGCTGTAATCTCTCATTTCAAAGAAACCCCGGGCAAAACCTACAACACCCGAGTGGTTAAATCTGCCAGCGGGGACAGAGTGGCTCTGTGGGTTGGCGACGCAGGTTACGAGGCATGGGATTCAGAGGTTGCAGGTGAGCGCCATCGTTTAGTGATGGAGGAAGGTGGGTTCCGTTTTGAAAACACCGTAGAGGCCTACTGATTTTTTGCCTTATCAGGTTTAAATGGTCTTGGCTTTGGTCTTAGCTTTGGTCTTGGCTTTAGCTTTAGGCAACTTGGATCAACTTGGGTTTGCCTTGATCCTACTTTACGCTGAAAGGAGCTGCACTGTTTGCCGATCGCCAAGTTAGCAGATGGGGCAGATGGGGCAGACGCAGACTCTGCGCGTATTTGCGGAAAGCGCGCGGGTACTTACTTTGCGATATTTAGTTTCACCGAAAAAACCGCCATTGCCTTTGGCACTGGCGTGTCTCTAAACGTGGTGGGGCTACTTGGCGTTGACCCTATGGGCGACGTTGCCGGCAGCAGTGATTTAGCTGTGGCGTCGCTACGTTTAGTTTATTGTTTAGGGTCGGTGGTCTTTTAAGGCTAGGCTTTGAAGCTTATTTGGAATTTTCCATTGCCCGAGGTTCGTCATGAGAAATTACGCTAACGTATTGTGCGTAGAGAAGCGCCTCGCGCTGCTGCTTAATAGTAGAGTTTTGTTGTTAGGGCTTATTTTAGTTACGGAGTTTGTATGAACACCTTGTTACATCACGAAGAAAAACACGGCTTTGCCTTGCACCATCTTTCTCCGGTCATTGGCACAGAAGTGCATGGTATAGATATTGGTTCTGACCTTGATGAAGACGTGATCAGCTTTTTATCTGATCTTTTAGTGCAACGAAAAGTACTTTTTTTTCGCAAGCAAAACATCACTATGGATCAGCATATAGCCTTTGCCAGTCGCTTCGGTGAACTGGAGGTGCATCCCTTTACGGCTAATAACAACGACCGTCCTGAGGTGATTCACCTTAAGAACGGACCGGACAATAAGCCCTCTATTGACTTTTGGCATTCCGATGTCACTTGGCGCGAAGAGCCGTCGCTGGGTTCTATTTTGCGTGGGCGGCAAATACCCGAAGTAGGCGGCGATACGCTTTTTGCAAATATGGAAGCCGCTTATGACAATTTGACTGATGAGATGAAGGCGCGGCTTGACGGGCTGTATGCGGTTCATGATAACCGGTTATTTCTTGATGCCATGCGCAAAAGGGGCGTGAGTGAGGCGGACATCGAAGCCAAAATGAAAGAGTTTCCGCCAAGTCGGCACCCGGTTATACGTACCCATCCTGTTAGTGGTCGAAAGTCGATTTATGTAAATTGTGCGTTCACCAAAACCATAGAGGGCATGGACTCAGTTGAGGCAAATCAATTACTTGCCCAGTTATATCAAACTGCTGCAATACCTAATATTCAATGTCGATTTCGTTGGGAGGCAGACTCTTTTGCTTTTTGGGATAATCGTGGCGCCCAGCACTATGCTGCTGCAGATTACTGGCCAGCTGAACGGTGTATGGAACGAGTGACCATTAAAGGCGAGCGACCGGTTTAAGACGTAGTTGTTTTGCGTTATTTACAATTTAGCGCAGACCGGTTTTTTGGGTGGTATTGTTTTCTCGACTAATGGTTGTTTTGTGCTGAAACTCTAACAATTCGTAATGATTGGGTTACAAACCTAAGCAGACTTTTTGGCTATTTTTGCTACGCTCCCAGAGCCTAAGTTTTTGGAGCGGATTATGCTTGCGAGTGTTTTTGAGAAAGCGTTGGAAATATCCACCCGCTTGTTTATGTTCTGTGTTGCGACAACTTCTCTTTCTTTTATTCTTATTTCCTCTGCTTTAGCTTCTAATGCAGTGGAGCGTTCAGCGTCTGCTGGAACGCCAGCAAAAATCATTCAGTCCACTGCTAAACAGGTTGCCCTTATTGAGCTTTATACCTCGGAGGGTTGTAGCAGCTGCCCACCTGCGGATAAGTGGCTAACCAGCTTGAAATCTAGTCCAGATTTGTGGAAGCGGTGGGTGCCGGTGGCGTTTCACGTTGATTATTGGAATTATCTTGGCTGGGATGATGACTTTGCCAAACCAGCCTTCAGTCAGCGGCAACGTCTTTATGGACGCCAAGAATCTATCTCTACCTACACGCCGGGGTTTATTGTTGATGGCCGCGAGTGGCGCGGTTGGTTTCGCGGTAAGTCATTAAATAAAATGAATTTTGTTGATGAACCCGGTGTTTTAAAGGCAACCGTTGACGGCGCGCAGGTGTCCGTGGAATTTGCGCCGAAAATTCCCTCTGGGCAGAAGGAAATTCACTGGGCGCTACTTGGCTTTGACTATAAGCGACCAATTCGTGGCGGCGAAAACCGCGGTCGCCAGTTGGTGCATGACTTTGTGGTGGTAGATCAGGGGCGTCTTAACGGCGTTGCAAATGGCAATAAGTGGACGGGTGATTTCGTCTATCAAACGTCACAGGTGCCTGCTGCAAAGCAATATGGCATTGCTATTTGGGTCAGCGAACCGGGGCGGGTGAAGCCTATTCAAGCGGTAGGCGATTGGCTTTAGTATTGGCTCCGGTGGGGCTGGCTGTCTTGCAGCAGTTAGTTTAGGCCAGTCGCTCTTAGTTGGATCGGATCGCCAAGTATCTTTGAACAAAGCCGAGTCCTCGGTGTTCTTGTCCTGTTAACGTCTAAATGGCCAGCCAGCTAAATCATGGCTGTACAGTCATTCCACTCTCGTTCTTGCTCGATAAGTGGTACATTTCTGCGCATAAAATTTGACGTTACGTGTTGAGTATTGGACGCACCGTAGCACCAGCTGTTGCAGTAAAAATAGGACATGACATGCAGGATTTTGACGTAGTAATTGTAGGCGCAGGTATTTCCGGCGTGAGCGCGGCATACCACCTTCAGCAAAGTTGCCCCAATAAGTCTTTTACCATTCTCGAGTCGCGCAAGAGCATTGGCGGCACTTGGGATTTATTTAAGTACCCGGGCATTAGGTCGGACAGCGACATGCATACTCTGGGCTTTAACTTCAAACCTTGGATTGATGAAAAATCCATTGCAGATGGCCCTTCAATTAAGCGCTACTTGAGTGAAACCATTGCTGAAAATAAAATGCACGAGCACATTCAGCATGAAAGTAAGTTGATTGCGGCAAACTGGTCTAGCGAGTCAAACCGTTGGATGATCAGCGTAGAACAACAAGGCCACGTTGTGGAGATGACCTGTAATTTTTTGATGATGTGTAGTGGCTATTATAATTACGACACGCCTTATACTCCGGATTTTGCCGGTCAGCAGAACTACCAAGGTCAGGTGGTGCACCCACAACATTGGCCGGAAGATTTAGACTATGCAGGCAAGCAAGTAGTGGTGATTGGCAGTGGCGCTACCGCAATGACATTGATACCGGCTATGGCTGAAAAAGCCGCTCATGTAACTATGTTGCAGCGCTCGCCTACCTATGTAGCCGCGCGACCTGATCACGATGCCATAGCTAATACGCTGCGTAAATTCTTGCCAGGCAGCGTCGCTTATGCGATTACGCGTTTTAAAAATACGCAGATGCAAAAATTCCTGTACGGCAAAATGCGCTCTGAACCGGAAAAAATGAAGAAAGTTTTGGTGGGTATGGTGCGTAAGGCTCTGGGTCCTAAGTACGACGTTGAAAAGCACTTCACCCCCAAGTACAACCCATGGGATCAACGTCTGTGTTTAGTGCCAAATGGTGACTTATTCACTTCCATTAAGGCGGGGGATGCCAGTGTAGTGACTGATCATATTGACCACTTTACAGCAGATGGCATTGCGTTGAAGTCTGGCGAAACACTGAAGGCAGATATTATTATCACCGCCACCGGTTTGAATATGCAGGTAATGGGTGGCGCGACATTCAGCGTAGACGACAAGGCTGTGGATTTTCCCGCTACGTTTTCCTACAAGGGCATGATGTATTCTGATGTGCCGAATTTGATTCAAACCTTCGGTTACATCAATGCGTCGTGGACTCTGCGTGCAGATCTAACCTCTGAGTACGCGTGTCGGCTAATTAATCACATGGACGCCAAGGGCGTAAGCCAGTGCACTGCGCGCCTGCGTGAAGAAGATATGGACATGCCAGCAAGGCCTTGGATTGAGGATTTTTCAGCAGGCTATATGCAAAGATCTATGCAGACATTGCCCAAGCAGGGTGACAAAGACCCGTGGCGTAATACGCAGAACTACGCGTTAGATAAAAAGATCATTCGTAAAGCATCGCTAGAGGATGGCGCGTTGGTTTTTGGGCCCACGGATTTAACTGAAGGGCATGTTAATGCGTCTATGGAAAAAGCACAGGCTGCTGCTTAGTTCCTAGGACTTAGTTCCTAGTACTTAGTTCCTAGTACTTAGTTCCTAGGACTGGGCTTTGCTATATGACTAGGTTTACCGTCCGGTAGACCTAGTTATTCTTCCCCTGACATTTTGGCAGACTACGCGCAAAATATATCTAGAGGGGACGTTATTGCAGGTGAAGCTTTCACCGAATAAGTGACCTCTATTTTATCCAACGTCGATAGAGCCGTTTTCGCTGACGGCGCTACTCTTTTGGCTTTTCCGATTTATCAGGTTGCCCTGCACTGTTGTGGATAGTGTTAGATGACAGCTTCGCCAAATCGGTTGTGGCGCTAGCGGAAGATATTCTAACTTCTGCATGTTATTGCCTGTAATTTCCGGTACTGCGTGTACCGGTGCAGCCTTCCCTCAAGTTGATCAAGTCCAGCAATGTCGAATTGAAATCTTGTAAAGATCGATATATAAAAATTGCTTCAATTCCCCATCTAAGCGTTTCGCAGGTTCGTGTTTTTCACCTCTCAAGCTATGGTTTAGTCAGGTTAATGCCTCTAACTAGGAGGTGATTAACTCAAACTTGTTTTTTGCAGGGCCAGTTGTGCCTGGTTCGGTTGCACCCATCGTTACGTCGCTACCGTTTACGCCAAATGCTGTTCAGCAGGCGTTGGCAAGCGGATAGGCTGCGCTCATATGCAAATTGACTGTATTTTTCTTATTACAAGGCAAGTAGTTCGCCATGTTTTATTTCACTAATAATGTGGAGTGATGGTGCTAGAGCGAGCTGCTTACTAGCGCTGATTACTAAAATTTTCGACTAAGACTTTGTAGGAGTAGACAAATTTTTAGCCTATTGAAGTTAATCAGAAACCAGTGAAACAACTTCAAGCGTGACAAGAAAACTAAAACTAAAACTAAAACTAAAACTAAAACTAAAAAGAAGAAGAAGAATAATAGGAAGAATAATAATAGGAAGAATAAGAATAAGAATAAGAAGAAGAATAAGAAGAAGAACAAAAAGAAAAATGGTGTGAGAGAAATTGTGTTGGGTGTTTTTGCATAGAGCGTAAAGGTTATTTGATTACCTCGGTTACTGGGTTTGTAGCGGTGATAAATCCATAACTGATTTTTTCAATTTTTTCTATATTCGGGTGGGCCCATGAATCGTTTATCATCACTTTTGCTACTAGTTATTATCTTCGCCGGCTGTGGAGGCGGATCTAGCTCTAGTTCTTCCAATGATACGCCTGTAGGTGTAACTCCTAATCCAGTGGTGCCAACCCCAGATCCCTCGTCTACACCTGACCCAGCGTCTACACCCGATCCAACACCTGCGCCTGTACTCGCTCCAGACAGCAGTGCTATTACTATTTCGGGCGTGGCGTTTGCCAACTCGGTTCAATCCAGTACGGTGGAAATTGATGTTATTCATATCGACGGTACGGTTACACCGACCGTTGGCAGCGGCACTTCAGGGGATGACGGCCACTTTACTATCGTGATTTTAACCAATACGTTAACCAACGTTCGCGCCTTTGTAGTGCGCGCCACTGGCGGACAATATCAAGATGAGGCCCGGGCCGAGGGTATGACAGATTTGGTCGGCTCCATTCGTTCGGTTATTGTTGTTGCGCCCTCGGTGGACCTTTCTTCTGCTCAACAGTTTTTGGTGGCGGTAACGCCGTTTACCGAGGCCACAGTGCGGGTATCCGAGAGCGCTGCTGGCGCCATTGCCGTTGAAGAGGTGGCTGGTATTGCCCGGCAGTTGGCTGATCAGTTCTTTGGCGATGGTGATATTGACATACTTGCTACGCTACCAACGCCTCTGGATGGTGTTGGTGGTGAGCACGATGCCAGTCAATATGCCCTGGCATTAGCCGGTTTATCGCAATTGCAGCAGCGTTTACGCATGAATCAAGCAGATCTGCTAAAAGAGATAATGCGCTCCGTCAACAGTGATGGCTCAGTGAATGCCGACTTTTTGGCGCGCTACGGTGAGGCACTCATTACCTATATCGCTAGAGTGAACGCTGGTGCAGATGACGTAGTAATGATGTCTGAGGCGGTGCGCGGGGTACTCTCACAAAATGCGCAAATTGAAGCGTTACTGACACAAGATACAGGCTCGTCTACAGGTGGATCTGCGGAACCAATCGTTCCTGTCTATGAGGCGGGACAGCCTTACGGGCCTGGAGAAATTATTCAAGTTGATGGCACTACTTATACTTGTAGAGCTTTTCCTGAGGGGCATTGGTGCAGGCTGGCAGTTTACGAGCCCACGGGTCCGATTGGTAATCTGGCCTGGGAACAGGGCGGCGCGACTGCGCCACCTGCGACTGCTGCGCAATTGGTAGTCACTGGCTATATCTCAGGCACTGGCTATCAATCCGCCGACAACGTCAATCACCTCGGTACTATCTACCGGTGCAAGCCTTGGCCGTTTACGGGTTGGTGTGGTCAACGTACTCCTGGGGTGGATAATGGTTGGGCTGAAGCTTGGGAGATTGTCGATGGCGCTACTGTGGAGACTGCGACAGGCGAGATTGCAGAGGGTGCGTTACCGGCACTGCCAAGAGTTACTGTTCCTACGGTGGTTTATATAGATTCTAACGACCCCGAAGACCCCCAAGATGTTGCCAATTATATGGTTTCTTGGTTCATTGATGCTGGGGGCGTTAATGCTGATAGCTGGAGCTTACGCGAAGGGTTAGATACGCTGGTCACTGAATCCATCAGCGATGGTGGACGTAATCGGCAGCGCGGCGAATTTATTGTTAGAAATCGCGACGTTGGTTTGTATGAATACACGGTAACTGTCAGCAGAGGTGCGAACTCGGTGACAACTGACGTCGCGCAAGTCCAAGTACTGCTTAACCCCGAAGCTGAATTACCTGCACCGGACGATGGCGGCCGAACTTCGCCTATAGTGAATAATGAAGAAGGTACCGAGCAGTTGCCTCCCGGCAAGCCTCTTATTACGCCTTTTTGGGAGACCATTGCGGTTGATAATCCGTTCTCTGTGGCTTGGACTTTATGGTGGGGAATAAACGGTGATCATTGGCGTCTTTATGAGGATGATGCGGAAGTATTTGCCGGAGACATTACGGCTCAGGGGCGTAGAGAACAGCGTTCGATTTATACTGACAGTGCCGGTGAGGCGTCTATTGGTACGCGTAACTACTATGTGCGCTTATGTCGAAATTATACCAATGCAGATGCAACTGTTACTGAACTTTGTACCAACTCAGATGTGGTTACCGCAACCTTTGCTGCAATAGATGCGGGCGGTGGCGCTCCAGTTGTTGATGCTGGCGGTGGCTCTTCAAACATGAATCCAGCCGGTCCCGGTACTCAAGGTAGTGTTTCTCCAAATGGTCGTGGATCAATTTTGGCGCCGGCCTTAACAGTAGACCCCATTATTACCGCGGGGAATAAGGTAGTAGGCTACTTTACCGAGTGGGGTGTTTATGCCAGAGATTATCAGGTAGCAGACATTCCAGCGCACAAGCTTTCTACGATTAACTATGCCTTTGTAGATGTAGATATAGAAGGCAATCCAGTGTTGTTAGATACCTATGCTGACCTGGATAAGAACTATGCTGCCACTGACAGCTGGGCTGTTAGCACACCAAATAGTGATCCCTGCGCAACGGTTAACACTTCTGGTGTAGTTGTACCAAATGTTGCCTTTGGTGTTGACGGTGCCTTGGTTAAGGGTAATTTCAAGCAGCTTTGTGTGCTGAAAGTAAAATACCCTCATTTAGAACTTGTCTTGTCTTTTGGTGGTTGGACTCGGTCCGGCAATTTTTATCCTATGGCGGGCAATGCCACAGCTCGAGCAAACTTTGCCACTCAGGCGGTCGCCTTGGCCCGTCGTTATGGCTTTGACGGCATTGATATTGACTGGGAATTTCCGGTGCGAGGTGGCTTGCAAGAAGGCAGCGTTGTAGACCGTGTCAACTTCACTGCAATGATGCAGGCGCTGCGTAGCAGCATTAATGCAGACTCTGCTACTGGCGTGCTCAGCGCAGCTACGGGTTTGGTAAATGAAAGATTGCTCTTGACCGCTGCGGTTTATGCTGGCCCGGAAGATCACAGTGCCATTGGTTTGTCTGGTACCGGTATTGATTTTTTAGTGGCCGAACCGTTGATGGATTATATCTACGTGATGGCTTATGACTTTCATGGCGGTTGGGAGGCGGGTACTGGCCGCACTGGGCATAATGCTCCGTTGAATAACAACAATGATCACTTGGGGGCAGAGTTTAATATCATGGCTGCTGTGAATAAGGTGCGTCGGAATGGCGGCAGCACAGATGTTGTACCTAACAGCAAACTCATTCTTGGCACGCCATTTTATGGACGTAATGCGGGGGGCGTCAGTCGTGGCAATAATGGCTACGGGCAACCCTTTACCACCTCGCCTGAGGGCACCTATGAAAAGGGCTTCAGAGATTATTGGGATATTGCGCAGAATTTCAAAAACCTTCGTGGTTTCCAATACTTTTGGGATGATACGGCTCGGGTACCTTATTTGTTTAATAGTGGTGGTCGTGAATTTGTCTCCTTTGATGACCCAACCTCAATAAAGGTGAAGGCGTCATTTGCAAAAAACAGTGGTTTGGCCGGAGTGATGTTCTGGGAGCTGTCCGGCGATACTCGAGAAGTAACCAGTGATGGACTTTCGCCTGAGTCAGGAGTTTTGCTGACTGCAACCCTTGCTGGTCTTGCTGATCCCACCTATGCATCCAGCGATCGCCCTGCTGTTGACGTGAACGCACTTGTTACAACGGTTGTTGAGGCAGTGGACCCTGAGACGGAAAACACAGGGAGTGTTAACGGCCTGACAACTTTCGATGCGCTGCCACTGCGATATAGAGTGGTGCAAGGTGGCGAACGTATCATCTCTTTCCAAGAACCCATTGTCAGTGTTGCGGTGTCACGTTCCAGTATTGCTACTGCTTCTTTAGATACAACGAATAATCGCGTCACCATTAACGGCTTATTGGCTGGGCGTGGATCACTGAAGTTAAATTTGCTGGACGGTAGAGAGTTTTTCGTTGGCATCGCGGTAGATAACACTGGTGAAACCGCCACCAGTCCAAAGCTACCTTCTTATCTCACCATTGGTTCGGTGTCAGAAGACAGTGTGCCCGACCTGCGTTTTTGGGGTGATTTTGGCTACGAAAATACGTTACAAAATAAAGAGATGGATATTCGCTACATCTATATTAATGGCGGCCCAAATCAAAACGGCGATGGCAAAGACTTTAACTTCAACTCTTGGCGTACTTCCAACAGAACACTGAAGTTTGCCCAAGAAAGCGTGCGATATGGCATGGTGCCATTCTTTGTTTACTACAACATTCCAGATGGCGGTGAGAGTTATCAAACGGATCTTGCCCATACCCAAAGTACTGAATACATGCAGGCCTATTTTAAAGACCTGCGTCAGTTTTTGAGTGATGTACAAGATGTCATGGGCGACGATTTATACGGCATTATTTT
>Ga0209192_10001100_pt1 | contig 22843 bp, 20 predicted proteins | sample ArcticOcean_MG_C_11_FD_187433 | JGI IMG/M metagenome (GOLD analysis project Ga0209192, IMG submission 187433) | Marine microbial communities from western Arctic Ocean - ArcticOcean_MG_CB2_154 (SPAdes) (version 2) | ecosystem: Environmental > Aquatic > Marine > Oceanic | place: Arctic Ocean... | reverse complement strand
AACCTTACTGCTAAAGCTGCGATAGTGAGGCCCGTATTGGAGTAACCGCTGGCAGGTATTGCCGATCCATCACAAATATATACATTTGAGAAAGCATAGACTTTCAAGTTCATATCACAAATGCCATCATCTAGCAGTATTAACTCCCACTCTCTCAAGGTTTGCTGACGAATGGACTCAACGGCAAGTAATAACGCATCACCCGCATTATAAGTTGGTAGTATTATAGAAACCTTTAATGAGTTTTTTAAGGACAAAACAGCTAAATCCTTATCCAATCAGGAGGAATCAAATCTGAAGTATCGTAGCTCTTGTTCGCAAACCATTTTTTAGGGGCTACCACTACTTTATTTTCCGATAAGGACAGCCATGCACCCCACCAACTCAATGAGCTATTAGCGATTATAAAATGCTTACATGATGACATCAGCCACAAATCCTGACATACATCTTCAGTGCCATTAACATCGACAACTATTGTTTTATATGGGTTCTTCAAATTAATTCGAACCCAATCTGGATCATCGGAAAATATATAAATAACTGGATTATCTAAATTTTCTGCAACTAATTTTATTGCTTTCTTGTAATACTCAACGCCGCATAAACCATGCACCTTATTTGCATTGGCATTTGATACATAGTCTCCACGTCGAACATGAACACAAATTGATTCACAATTTACAATACCATTTAAAACTTTTTGACTACTAACACTTAAAAATCTAATAGTCCCTATTTCTTTTCTTATAACTTCGCTAATAGAATCAAAGTACTTATAAGATTGCCAATAGCCATTAAGCCATAAAGGTCCTGTCTGATTTAAAAGATCAAAATCAAAAAGAGCTGATTTTTCGTTATATATAAAAAAATTTTTAGCAAATAGTTTAGATAAGAAAGAAAATTGACTTAACAATTTCTTCAGTAAATTGTTTTTTTGCCATGGCAGACCTGTAGTTTGTATTTCATAATCTATCAAAAATGAGCTAAGCATAAATTTTCGAGATGTTGTATCTTTAAGAGAATCAACAATTTCGAACCATGCAATATCAAGAACGAGACTAGCGTTATTCTTGACTGAAATGGATCTACCTACAGCGTACTGAAAGAGCTGATTACCAAGACCGCCATACAACGATACAATTACCTTACTCATAATTCTTTATATTTTTTGTTTAGTAGCATTATTCAACAATCTCAAAAAAATGGCTTCGTACTCAGACGAAATATAATCCCAGTTAAATTTTTCTTTCCAAGCAGTTCTACCATTTTGACCAAGTCGGTACATTTCATCCTTGTTGTTCAACAACAACTCCATTTGCTGAGCGAGAATATTAATTTCAACAGATGTATAACCATTACTGTTAGTGAGTGAGGGGCAAATAATTCCACCTCCACTCCATTCGACTATCTCCGCCACGTTACCAACAGCAACGCTTAAAAAAGGCAATCCAGCAGCAGCCGCTTCAAATAAAACTAATGGAGAGTATTCAATATTCGATGCAAAAACAAATAAATTTGACTCAAAATAACATGAAATAAGTTGATCTCTTGGCAAATCAGTTAGAAAAATTTTTTTATTTTCACCAAATTTCCCAGAATTAATTTCTCTTATCAACAAATTCAACATTTCAAAATAATTTTTTCGGCCCCGCAGTCTTAGTAAATAGAAAATAATTTTTGATTTCGAAAACTGCTTTAAAGACAACCAATCTATTGGTTTGAATTTAGACCAAATACTACGGCCATGACGTGACATTTTATTTCCATTTAATATCAATGTAACGGGAGCGTGATAATCTAATAAGGTAAATGCTTGAGTAACTTCCAAGTGGCCTTTTGCTCCATTCAATGACCCATTCGTCATTATCAACAATTCATCTTTAGATATATTTCGGGACTCTCTAAAACCTTTAGAAGGTGTTTCAAACTCAGCGTTATCCGCCCCGTTAGGTATGAAAAATAAATTTTTAACTGAGTGTTCTTCGGCAAAAACATAATCTCGATACGTCTTTGAATGAAAAATTAAACTATCGAATTTATTTAAAATTGAAGGCATTTTAATAAAGTACTCAGTATAATTTTGATCGAAAAGCCCAGCAAACCCACAAGGAACAAAAACTTTTTTAGCATTTATTTCATCAAAAAGATCTATCAAAGCATCAAACGTCCACTGCTGAGCTGCATAGATGAACAAAACATCGAAACCACCTTGCTTAACAAAATTTATATACCTATCAACTTCACCACTTATACCATTGACTAAATTACCTGATATTGAAAAACTTTCAATTTTAATTTTTTCAAAATCATCTGAAGTGCGATTGGGAATTTTCGTTGTCGCAATTGTTATGTTATGACCATTGGCAGCTAATCTTCTAGCAATTTGCTTTACCACCTCCTGCACACCACCAACACTGGGATGAAAAAATTCAGCACATATTAATATTTTCACATCAAGTCCAAAAGAATTTAAATTTAAAAAACAAATATCTTATGTTGGATTTAACCAAAATAATTAATAATCGAAAAAAAGTCTTTTCAAAAGTTATTTCTACTATCGGGTTCTTAAAATAAAATATAGCGGGAGCAGATCCAAATTCAGTTAACTGAGAACAATATCTAAACCATAAAAAATCTATAACCTTATCAAAAGATTTATTATTTACTACTTTTAAAGCACTATTCTTTATATAAAGAGTATTAAGTAAGTAATGGGTTTTCACTAAATTTTTCGAACTGGGCACCTGAAAAAAAAATCTTGAATCAAAAGACAAGCCAAAGCTCTTTATAGATTTTGTAAAGATTTTTATTTTAGAGTCAGTTTGCATCGACTGGAATTTTTTACTTGAACTTGACTTGTGAACTCGGTAACGCAATAGTACTTTAGGTAAATTTGCAATCGTAGTGCTTGTTTGACATTTTGTCCATAAATCCCAATCTTCTGCAAAAGGAAACTCAGTTGTATATTTGTAGTTGCATTTTGTAAACAAGCTTCTTTTAAACATTACGGTAGGATGAGCCAAAGGATTTTCAAATATCATTAATGCAACAATATCATCGTGTTGCTGGGGATACTTGCATACTGTATCTTGAATGATGTCCCCAAACAATTCTATCCAACTTCCAACTAATCCAACCTTTGGATTCTGCTCTAAAAACTCAAATTGTTCTTGAAGCCTTGTAGGCAAAGCAATATCATCCGAATCCATACGAGCAATATATTTTGCTCTTGAGTTAGCAATGCATGAATTTAGCACTTCAACAATTCCTAAATTTTTTAATGTAGGAATTATTTTTAATCGCTTATCTGAAAATGTACTAAGAATTTGTAATGTTGAATCAGTGGATCCATCATCCATAACAATCAATTCAAAATTTTCGAATGTCTGATCTAAAATACTTTTTACGCTATCGTAAATATAATGTTCTTCATTAAATACAGGCATAACAACGCTTATATCTGGTAAAACACTTAAAGAATTTAATTCTTGAAAATTATTCGATCTAACTTTTTTTTGTTTATTTAATTTCAGAAAACTTAGTTTGTATATAAAATCATCAACTACGTGTCTATAAATATTATTCACTAAATGTTTAAATAGAGAGTTGATAATTACTATTAAATAATAATATGTTTTTAATTGGCCGCAACTCGACACCCAAGATATAAAATCTTGAATTATCAATATTTTAAGTCGAAATTGGCCTGGAGAAAATGCACGGATACTCCCAGAAGGATCGTCAGAGTATAAAAGCAGAGGTTTTTTAATAAAGATAAAATTTGACATTGTTAAAGCACGCAACCACAACGAGCAGTCTTCACCTACTCGCAGCATGGTATCTTCAGGAAAACCACCAATAGTAGTTAAAATACTTTTCTTTATCAAAATAGAGCTACATATAACTTCATTATTTTTTATTACATCGCTAAAAGTAATCAATTCTTTTTCACGATTGATCAATAGGCCTAATTGTGAACGATTTTTATTTAATCGAATAGCATTTGAACAAACAACGTCTATTTTTCTTTGCATTGTAGCTTCTAATTGCAATTCTAATTTATTTGGTAGCCACTCATCATCGCTATCTAAAAAAGCCACCCAGTCACCTTTAGATTCCAGAATACCTCTATTTCTAGGTATCGCAGGACATCCGCCACGTGTTCCTGAAACCCATCTAACTCGCTCATCGTTAATCCCCTCAACCAACTGCTCTGAGCCATCATCAGAGCCATCATCACAAACTAATATCTCGAAAACAGAAAATGTTTGATTTAACGCGCTATTAATCGCATTTTCTAAACAATATGCTCTATTCCAAGTTGGAATAATTACACTAACTTTTGGCTCTGACAGTATTGGCATGATTTACTTTGCAGCCCAACCAGAATTTAATTGTTGTTGAAAAACATCCATCCAAATATCGATCATCTTCATTTCACCATCGGATTGATCAACTAAGAAATTTTTCAAATATTCACGGCCCAATATAATTGCATTATCTGAAGTAGGAATAGATTTAACTTTTTTCCCTATCACATGAAGGTTATGCGTCCCCTTCCATATCGTCCGTCTTACATTGATAATTTCAAATCCAAATATATTTAAAAGCAAGCCCATTAAAGACTTATCATATGCTTCATAGTGAATTGCCCACTTAGCCTCTTGAGACCCGAATAAATGTCTTTCAGCTACAGCCTTAGCTTTACGGCACGAAAATGGATTAAAAATAACTTGTGATGCTGCACCTAAGTCAGGAACTTCAATATGAAGCTTCCCTCCATCAACAAGCCAGCTATTCCAACAGGCGATCATTGCAGCTGCCTGAGATCGACGAAAATGCTCAAAAACATGGTGCAACCGCACCTCGTATATAGTACTAGAATCAAAACGTAATTCTGTAATATCTTCTAAACGGTCTGCTACGAACCTATCCTGAACAGTGTGCTCACTGCTTGGGTAGTCGATATTTGTATATCCATCTAAATAATTTTGACCGCAACCTAAATGTAATTTCAATGCTATTTCCTCAACTTAAACAAATTATAATTATTTTTTATACACATTCTGACAAATTTGAAGCATCAATTTTGCTGACAATTCATCTGTCATATTATTAAGCAACCATTTTCTAGGTGAATATGTTTTATGATTTTCCAAAAAAAATTGTAAATCTTCAATAGTTTCCCAAAAGTCACCTAAATCTGCATTTAAGTAAGGGCCTGCGGAGTAAGATGAATACGCTCGATTGTTAATCACAAGTTGCTCAGAGGACTGCCAAACTAATGTTGGAACATCCATTGCCCATGACTCAGCAAGGGCTATTCCTTGGCTTTCGCTTCTACTAATAAAAATTGAAAAATCACTTATTTCTAGTGCTGATTTATATTCATCTTTAGAATGCTTGCCATACACTAATTTGATAGGATTTATTCCATGATCTATCAATAAATTTTGGATCTTTTCACAAAAAACAACATCATTAAATTTACAATAAACAAGAGCATTATTATTTTTTATTTTGTGTACTCGGGGCTTCCAATAAGTTTCATCTACACCGGCATACCATATATTGGTTCTCCCTCTTAGGGTTAGCACATCTTCAATATATGCAACATTTACCCATTGTGATGGGACAAGACAAAGGTCAATTTCCGGCGAAGATAGAACGCAATCAAACTCGCTTGACCGAACTACTAAGTTTGGTCCTGCTAATAAATATTTTATCCGGTTATTTTTCTTCCATTCAATCGACTGTTTAAGTGCATCAACGTTACTAAGCACAATACAGGTGTCACCAATATCGTCAATTTTACAGGGATTATAGTTAAAATCGACTCCAATTTTCAGAAGTCCTTCTACCAAACTACGGGTAACAGCTGAGTGGCCACCATAGTAGGAATCTGGTGTAACCCCCTTAAATAAAAAGGTGTTACGCAGCCTTCCCAAATAACGTCTCACCGCACGCAACCCAAATTTTTGCTGTGGCTCTATAGGAGCAGTCAAAATTGTCAGTCTATGCTTCACTTATCTCGACCTAAAAACTTGCAACAGACTATACATATTTCGAATCCAAATCCTCACACGCCCCAAAGTATGCATACAAAACCAACCAAGCCAAGCTGCCAACAGCGTTGAGGCACCCTCTTTAATTGCCAATTGTACATACATTTTTTGTGTCATATCTTGACGCTCATGATTCATGAGTCTAGGATGTTCATCACTCAAATACCTATAATTCTGCACAATGAAAGTGCGTCCAGACAAAGTGAACGGGCTGTCACCCATGTAATTCAGATAGAGCCTATGCAAGGCAAACAATTCTTTGACAAATGGGCCATTCACAGACGTTGCACTATCTTGCCCTGCATGGCAGCGATATTGCACATAAGAATCACGCAGAACTATAACTGCCCCCTTACTTGCTATACTTAATAGAAATGGTCTATCTGCAATCTTTCCATATTTTTCCGGTTCAAATATAGCTATTCTGAAATACGCGGTTCGATAGATGACAGAACCAAAATGTAAAGGAAATCCCGCATATAGTAAAGTGGCTAGAGATCTATCACCAGAACAATAGTTGATTCTCGGCTCATCTCCATAACTGCGCCAATTTTCCTGATTAGGCTCATCCTCGAATGACATCGAAGCCCCAACCATCGCAACATTAGGAAATTTTTTTGCATAAATTAGCGCAGCCTCTACATAACTAGGATGTAACAAATCATCATCATGAAGCACCATCACCCAGACTCTACTGGCTGACATCTGTGCGCGCATCAAATTACCAATAACACCAATATTTTTAGGACTACGATCCAGCTCAACCTTGTTTGAAGCAAAGGATGCAACAATCTCCGGAGTATTATCGATACTTGCATTATCCAGCACAACAACTCTGAAACCTTTAACTGTTTGAGCATCAAGACTCTGAAGTGTCTCACGAAGGTAAGCCGCTCGATTGCAGGTTAGTACAAAAATCTCAAGATTACTCGCATCAACAGTCATTTAGAACAATCCTTCTCGACTTGTTTCCAAACAAACCTAGCAAAACCTTGATTGCTATATTGATTCCCACACTCACTACTCAGGAATGCTCGACCTGCATTAATCATGGCAATTGCTTTCTCATCATCAAAAACGGAAAGATAGGCCTCCAGATTAACTAGATCAATAAACTCTCTCGCATCAACGAATGCATCTCTTGGGATGAGTGACTCTATATCAGGAGCGCCTAAATATATTGGTATAACTCCAGCGACAAAACAATCTATTATTTTTTCTGTCACATAACCAGGATATGCTATATTTTCAAAACAGAGGGCAAAACGGTAGTTTGACATGACGGCAACTTTATCCTCACACCGCGCAATATCAAGGCTGGTCAAGAGTTTACTCAACCTAGACTTCCAGCGAGTCGGCAGTCGAGATTGATCCTGCCAACCTCCACCAAATACAGTTAGCACCCCACGAAGACCGAAATATTCGATTGCTTCTAGGCGCTTATCGTGCAACTGTGCACTAATTGCAATTCGGCGATTTCGTGAAACGGCTTTTCTCCAAACATGCCTCAGCCAACCAAGGTAGCTCCTTGGGTTGCTGAACACAGGCAGTCGAAAAGGTTCTTTCCAGTATTTATTTGCTGCCACCATAACCAGCTGCTTACGATCTATCCAAGGAACTAATGGGGGTAGGTTTTGCTCATCAAAATTGGGAAAAAATAGCTGAATATTACTACCTGCAGTACCGTCGAATAGACTGAAAGCCCCACCAAAAAGAATCCGATTTGCAAATTTTGGTGCGATTATTGAAAGGTCATCATAAAACTCGTAAGCATATAAAGGAGACTCAAAACCAGTCAGCACAAAAGGTCGAGCGCCCAAGCTAATCAGAGCCCGCCCATGAGTTGCATTCAACTCCTGAATCACCCACACATCTTTTGCATCCCAATACCCACAATTTACATGACTTAGAGCAATATCTCCCGATGCCATTTCCCAACCTAAATCCTTAATTTTATCGTTGAGCATCCCCACCCAACCTGTACCGGGATAACGGTCCGACCAAGCCAAATTTAAAAGCCGATTGGATTGAAATTCAAAAATATCACTACATATAGCCAACTTCATTTAAATATCCGGTCTTCTCAAAAAAATCCTGTATTTCTTGTTTAGCCCGATTAACTTCGATCAAAACAAAGTTAGGTCTGAACAAATTCCAATCATTACTCCTCAAAACAGAGAGCTCAAAACCTTCTACATCAAGCGATAAAAAATCAATATTTTCAACATACTGATAATCTTTAAGAAGAATATCCAGCCTTGTTAAGACAATAGGAATTGTATCAACCAAATAAAATCCATCACTTACGGCTTTATCTGCAACATCTTTATTAAAGGTTGACAGTGTATCTGGATTAATTACATAAAAAGGGAGGTGGCCGGAATCACTGCCAATACCAAGATTGATATTGATATCCGTTTGCCTAAACTCACATATTCTTTCAAAGAGTGCTGGATTCGGCTCAATGTTAATCCCTGTCCAACCTCTTTGATAAAAACGATATGTATTATTAAATTTTTTCGGATCATTGGCTCCAATATCAATGTAAAACACCCTTTTTTTTGTTTCAACATCCCATCTAGAATAAGGTCCTCATGATATTGACTGTAAGAGTTTGATGAAATTCTGTAACAAAATTCATAAGTATTTTTTATGGAGAGTAATAAAATATTTTTAATAGCACTCAAAAAAGAAATAATTTTTTTGCTAAATAGCATTTTTTATCCTGCGTAAAATATTCAACAAAGAAAGCCACAGTTCATTATCGCCAAAAAACTCATTAAGACATACCGTAATTGATTTGCGAAATTTAACATTTATATACTTTTTACTAATCTCATTAAAAACCCTGTCAAATTTATCTACAGCTATTTTATAATTGTAATTATCAATAGCAATCTGTTTTGCAAAAGAACCGAGATCGCTTCTTTTTTTATCGTTCTGAATTAACTCACATATCGCCATTGAATATTCTTCAATCGTATTAACCACCAAACCAGCACCATGCAGAGTTTCAATTTGACCATTAGGGACATCTTCCAGTCTCATTGTAACAACGGGAAGGCCATGAATCATGGCCTCTTGAACAGTTATTGCAAGCGTTTCTCCAGCACCTCCAGTATGAGTGAATATATCTAGAGTATTCAGAAACTTGGAAACATCCCTATAATCTTTAGCGATAGGCAGGAAATGAACATTTATCCCCAGCTTGCTTGCCAACATCTTATATTTTTCAGATCCACCCAACACAACAAACTTTGCATTTCTCGCGACTTCAGGCCTCAATATAGCGTAAGCTCTCATAGCTTGCTCTCCATATATGTGATCATCATCACGCTGATGAAAGCCCAATACAATATCTTCTAGCCCAATTTTTAATTCTTCTTTAAATGACTCAATACCTACTGGGTTTGGCACCGGAGGATAGATCACCTCACCACGACAATTTGGATTTTGTCTAGACCACGCATTAAAAGTCCAGTCACTACTGTGTACCGAATAAACCAGATTTGATGAATTGTCAACACATCCGAATACATTCCACTCAACAATCGGCTCTCTTAACTTAACGAATGGATATTCTGGATATCCAGCCCGACTAGAAAAAATTAGATCTGTTTTATATTTCTTAAAAATTTCGAAAAAATTTGTATCTATCCAAGGATGATATTTCTTAGCAACATCTCTGCCATTAGAAGTAAATTCTACAACTTCGATTCCATTACTCTCCAGCAACTTGATATTTGAGTAGTCAAGCTCAGGCCATACAAAGGTGCTATTAAGATCAGGCTTTGGTACACACCAAAAATAAACGATTCTGTACTTGGTCTTATCCAAAGCACATAACAATCTAATCATTTGTCGATGCGCTCCACCGTAGGAAAGCCCACCATACATTATGACTGACAAATTTATCTTACCAACCATGCTTCATCTCCAATACTGAATTAAATTAAGCGGCCCTGAATTCGAGAGCTCATACTCAAACCCGGTTTCTAATTGTGGAGGGGACTCAACTATAAAAGATGCAGCTTTTTCGATATAGCTCCAAGCCTCTTGCTGCCAAACTCTAAGGATTAGAGTAAATGAATATTGCCCAGAAGAGAGTGGGAGGCTGTCTATTTCACAGACCAAAATCCTGTCAGATATAGAGTATGTTTTATTAGCTAAGGCATAACTGCCACCAAAGGCGAGAGCATCACCTCTTGAGGATATCAATCGCCACTCAAGATTAAATCCATTCTGCGGTGGGGTTCCTGAAATTTCAACCTCTATGATTATAGAGTCATATGTCCTAAAATTAGAGGTTGTCAATCCGCCCTTGTTCTTCAAACTAACTTTGGAAATATATACCGGATAATCCCCACCTTTTTCTGAGTACTCAAACACCCCTCCACTATCGTGATCTGCGTTTATATCAAGATATTTTTTTATCCCTATATCAACATCCCCATCATAAATAACCTGCCCTTTATCAAGCACTACTACTCTATTGCATAAGTTGCGGATAGATCCCATGTCATGACTAACAAATAGGACAGTCTTCGTATCTTGCCCAGAAACAGACTGCATTTTTTCTATACATTTTTTTCTAAAAGAAACATCTCCAACTGCAAGAACCTCATCCACGATTAATACTTCTGATTCGAGATGTGCTGCAACAGCAAAAGCCAATCGAACAATCATACCCGTTGAGTATCTTTTTACTGGAGTATCAATAAAAGCTGCAAGCTCAGAAAAGGCAACAATTTGATCGAATCTTTCCTCTATTTCCACTTTTCTCATTCCCAAAATAGCACCATTCAGAAAAATGTTCTCTCTACCAGTAAGCTCGGAATGAAAGCCTGTGCCGACTTCAAGTAGGCTAGCAACACGCCCTTTCATGCGAATTAGCCCAGTACTAGGCATTGTAATTTTCGACAAAATCTTCAGGAGAGTTGATTTTCCAGATCCATTTCTACCAATAACGCCAACAATATCACCTTTATTTATGTCGAGACTTAGATCTTTTAATGCAAAAAAAATAGAGTTTTTATTTTCTTTCTCTTTGTATGAAGAGTCAAAAATCTTTGCATTAGGATCATCGAGATCTCTAAACCTTGCCCACCAGGTTTGCAAATCTCGATATAAAGTACCGTGTCCGATTACACCGAGGCGGTACTGCTTAGAAATATTTTTTATTTCAATTACTTTTTGGTCGTTAAGTTTCATAAGTCATTCAGTTAAACAGTATCTATAAAATTTCTCTCAGCCTTGGAAAATTGACGTAGGCCGATTAAAAAAATTGCAAATGTCGATATCACGCTAATTACAATATTACCTAAACTCACCGTTCCTACCCCCATAAATCCAAAACGAAATACTTCAATCACACTTGTCATAGGGTTGAGTGACAGAATGAGTTGAATCTTTGGGCTTGCTTGAGAGAGTGGATAAACAATAGGAGTTGCATACATCCACAATTGGACTCCAAAATTCATAACAAAAATTAGATCCCTATATTTAACTGTAAAAGCTGAAACCATGAGACCAACACCCATGCCAAGTATGGCGACCTGTATTATTAGAAATGGAGTTATGAGTAGTGCCCACCAAGAGGGTTGAATAGAATCCCCTTGGAATGAATAATAGGACAAAAACCCACAAAAAATCATAAACTGAATGGCGAAGGAAATAAGATTTGTAATTGACGTAGATATTGGTATTGTTAATCTTGGAAAATATACCTTAGACAATATAGGTTGATTATCAATAAAGATATTAGAGTTTTTTTCTAGACATCCAGAAAAATACGTCCAAACAATAATGCCAGACATATAAAACAGAAAGGGAGGAATTCCATCGGTAGGTATATTTGCTATTTTCCCAAAAATAATTGTAAAAACCAATGTTGTCATCAAAGGTTGTATCAGAAACCAAATTGGACCAAGAATTGTTTGTTTATAAAGCGTCACAAAATCACGACGCACAAAAAGATATATTAAGTTCTTAGCCAGATAAACTTCTCTAAAGTTTAGCCATCTATTATTGGCTTCAGCATTAATTTCTTGAGTCCACTCTTCATTTTTCATATCAGTCCACCATTTCTATATTGAGTAACTTACTTATCACCCAACAAAAGAGAAGCTTCGCCAATCACTGAATCAATTGACGTCATTGTTGGCTCAAATCCAAATTCAGCAGCTTTTTTGTTCAAAGAATAGTAATGTGGCTTAATTCCAGAAGCAACCAAGCCACTTTCCAAAGGAGATATCTCAAAATTCAACCCGAAGTTATCCTTCATTGCGCGAAGAATACACAGCTTGCTAGCAGGAGCCAAGCTATAGCAGTCGACCGCGGTGTTTTGTGGTTCGCTGGCTATTATAAGTGAGAATAATTTATACAAATCAGGAGGGTATATATAATCTCTAACAATATCAACGCTTGAAGTTCTGAACAAGCCTCTAAATTTGATAGCATAACAAACTTCAGTCATTAAGTATCTGGAGTGAATATTTTGTGTATGGCTAAAATAGTTAAAAACTCTAATATCGACTATTGAAAAATGACTTAGCGATCGATGGCGACATTCAGCGTGCAACTTAGCTAGTGAGTACCAATTTTCAGGCTTTAGATTGTTTAATTCGATAGTTGTTTTAGTGTAAGGATCAGCTGGCAACTGAAAATCAGAGCAATAAGCTGCGCCACTACTTAAATATAGGTAACGACATTCCGGATGTAACCTTAAGTAATTAATTACCATTTCATCAAAATGCAAAGTAGTCTCGAAAATGGCACTCCCGATCGCTACTATCTGGGCTGGATCACCAACCCCTACGAAGTTAATAATCACATCGAATTCCAGTGAAGCAAAAACGGAAAAATCATAGGCAGGATATTGCTCTGACAACCCAACATGATTAAGCCACCGTCTAATTTCGTCTGGTCGACGTGCAAATAAATGTAAATGCTTATTTTTCTCCACAGAAAAGGAGAGTATCAAGTCTTTAGCAATTTGGCTGGTTGCGCCTAGAATGGCGATTCTCATCGTACCGACCTTAGTTCAATCATTTAGGCTTGGAAACTGTTCGTCGAGTTTCGAGCCAAAAGCTAAACGTGGGCGGCATTCTATTGCACCATCCATCACAATCTCTATGAGTAGCGGACCTTTATGGCTGGCAATCATACTTAATGCTTCGTTCATTTCTGAGGGATTAGTTACATGATGTGACTCAATACCATAAGCACTCGCAATATCAGTAAAGTGAGGGCTGCTGTACCCTCGTTTTGTTGACTGATCTCGCCCATCAAAATACATGTCTTGGAAATTTTTCACCATCCCTAAAACAGAGTTGTTCATTACAATAACTACAATATCAAGGTTTAGTCGATTGAGCGTATCCAACTCCTGAATGTTAATTTGCAAACTGCCATCACCGGTAATTACGATCACTCTTTTTTGAGATTGAATCGCCACACCTATTGCAGTTGGCAATGCAAATCCCATTGCACCCATACCACCACTGTAATGAACTGTTTGATTAATTGAGAGACGTAAGCTTTGAGCTGCCCACATTTGATGGTTCCCAACATCACATACATAATCAACAGGTTTATTAGCAAGAACATGGTTTAGACCTTTAAACAGCTCGCTTGGACTTAATTCCCAATCTTGGTACTCGTTAATTAGCCCTTGATTGCGCCTCTCTGACAAATCATTTACCCATGTCTTATCTAAGTTAGGGAAAGTATCTACTTTTAATTTAAATGACCTAAAGAAGCTTTCTGATGCGGCACAAATATTTAAATCAGCTTTAACTCTATTATTTAATTGACTCTGATCTATATCAATCTGAACTATTACAGCGCGGCGGGCGAAGTCATCTGCATCGGCACCTGTTTGCCTAATGTCAAGCCTCGCACCAATTACGATAAGTAAGTCACAGTTTTGAACCGCCCAGTTAGCCTCTCGGTTACCATAACTACCAATCATATTAAAGTAACAATCTCCTGCAACAACTCGCTCATGACCCATAAGAGTAGTTACATATGGTATACCTAAAGCATCAGCACCTCTTAACCAAGGACTCATAGAGCTAGCCCATCTCGCTCCACCCCCAATACATATTAATGGTCGTTTAGCTTTGCTAGAAAGTGCTTTTAATGCATTAATGTCGCCTAAAGTTATATCTTCCTGACCCTCTATATTCAAAGACAAATTAAGCCATTTTTCGAGCAATTCATTTGATATATCCGCGCGTTGAATATCATTGGGAATATCAATTAAAACAGGACCTTGCCGCCCACTAAGTGAGATGGATAATGCATGGTGCAATGCTGGCAACAAATCATCAACATTATCAATTCTCTTACTATATTTAGTAAGTGACTTACTTACTTCAACAATATCCAATTCTTGAAATCCTTGCTGCCTAATAGCACGATCGCCTTTCAACTCACAAGTATTAACTTGTCCAGTAATGAACAAACACGGAACAGAATCAAACCAGCAGCTACCGATCCCTGTTATTAAATTCGTAGCGCCTGGGCCACTAGTGCCCATTGCCACAGCTATTCTCGTCCCCTTAGTTTTCCTTGCCACACCCTCTGCAGCAAAAGCTGCTGCTTGCTCATGATGCATGGAAATAATGTTAAATTCACCTGATTGGGCAAAGCTATCCAATAGGTGCGTGATCATTCCGCCAACAAGTTCAAAACAAGTTTGAACTTTATGGGTAATTAAAAATTTTGTGAGTGCGTCTGAAGCCTTCAATGTATTATTTACCTATTTAAAAATTAACACCCAAATAAGATTCAATTTTATTCACCGTAAAATCAAGCATCTTTTTTGTAAGGCCTGGGTATACCCCAATCCAAAAACTGTCGTTCATCACAACATCCGTAATACTTAGCTCACCACTTACACGATAGTTTCTTCCCTTCATGTATGGCTGACGCGTTAAGTTGCCGGCAAATAATAACCGTGTGCCAATCTTGTTTTGATCTAAGTACTCAAGCAAATCTACACGACGAATATTAGCTTCAGGTTTGATTGTGATTAAGAAACCGAACCATGATGGATCACTATTTTCAGCTGCCTCAGGAAGGATCAAGAATTCTTCACAAGATTTCAGGCGATCACGTAAATATTTAAAATTATCTTTTCTAGCTTGTACGAAAGTATCAAGCTTATCAAGCTGAGCCAAACCACATGCTGCCTGCATATCAGTAACCTTAAGGTTATAACCAGCGTGTGAGTATGTATACTTGTGATCATAACCCTCAGGAAGATCTCCAAGCTGCCAACAGAATCGCTTACCACAGGTATTATCCTTACCTCCTGGACAGTAGCAATCACGGCCCCAGTCACGAAAGGACTCAATAATCATCTTAAGCTTTGAGTTGTTAGTAAATACAGCTCCACCTTCACCCATGGTGATGTGATGCGCAGGGTAAAAACTTAAGGTACCAATATCGCCAAAAGTACCAGTCAACTGTCCGTTATAACGTGAACCAAGCGCATCGCAGTTATCTTCAATGAGCCAAAGGTTATGCTTCTTACAAATCTCCATCACCGCCTTAATGTTGAACGGATTACCAAGAGAGTGAGCCAGCATCACCGCTTTTGTTTTTGGACTGATTGCCGCTTCAATTTTAGTCACATCGATATTGTGTGTGGTCATCTCAATATCCACAAACACAGGCACAGCCCCAAATTGTAATATTGGGTTAACTGTTGTTGGGAAGCCTGCAGCAACACCAATCACCTCATCGCCTGGTTTAATTGCACGCTCACCAAGCTTGTCGGAAGTTAATGCTGAAAATGCCAACAAATTGGCCGATGAACCAGAATTTGTGGTTAGCAAGTAACGAACACCTAAATAATTGGCTAATTTTTTCTCAAAAGCTTTATTAAAACGACCAGTGGTTAACCAGCCATCAAGGGATGCTTCAACCATCGCTTTTAACTCATCTCCATCAAGCACCTTACCTGATGGTGGAATTACAGTTGATCCAGCCTCGAAAGCTTTAGGGGTGTATTTAATTGCAGCATACTCATCTACCAAGGCTGCAATCTGACTGCGAATTTGTTCTGATTTATCCAAAATATTTCCTCTTAATCTTTAAACTTAATTTGTTGATATAGCTTTTTGATACTGCTCAATCTCTCTCAAGACGAACGCCTTCATATCTTGGCCATCTAAATGAGCCTTATGCCATGCGCATACTCTTCTAATGGTTTCGCTTGCGTCCCACTTAGCCTTCCAACCTAAACTCATCCTTGCCTTGCTACAGTCAAGCTTCAAGAAATGCGCTTCATGAAAATCAGCTGCGGATGGGTCAACCTTAAAACCAGCACCGTCAGCCCAGTTATCCACTAACTGATTAATAATCCACTCTACTGATTTAGCATCACTATCGCTTGGCCCAAAATTCCAAGCATCAGCAAACTGACTTCCTTCGGTATAAAGTTTTTCTGCCAAAAGCAAATAACCACTTAATGGCTCTAAGACGTGTTGCCATGGGCGTATCGCATTAGGACTCCTAATGACAACCGTCTCTCCCGCAAGGATGGCGCGAATAAAATCGGGAATCAAGCGATCCCCAGCCCAGTCACCACCACCTATTACATTACCTGCTCTTGCTGACGCAATAGCAACGCCATGTTTGTTGTAAAGCTCTGGATTAAAAAAAGATGTTCGATAAGCAGCAGTTACGAGTTCAGCGCAACCTTTGCTATTGCTGTAGGGATCATACCCACCCATCGCCTCATCCTCACGATAACCCCAGACCCACTCACGATTCTCGTAACACTTATCGCTTGTTACATTCACTACGGCTTTAACAGCTTTAGTGTTGCGAACGGCTTCAAGTAGATGTACAGAGCCCATAACGTTTGTGGCAAAGGTCTCAACTGGATTAGCATAGGAGTAACGCACCAAAGGCTGCGCTGCCATGTGAATTACAATTTCAGGGCTTGCATCCTGCATTGCCTTTTGTAATGCATTAAGATCACGAATATCGTCGATATTAGACTTCATACCATCAGCGACTTTTGCCACCTCGAACAAACTTGGATTAGTGGGTGGATTAAGCGCATATCCATTGACTTCAGCCCCCAGCGATTGCAGCCAAAGAGAGAGCCAGCTACCTTTGAAGCCGGTATGGCCAGTTAGGAATACTCGCTTCCCTTGCCAGAATGTTGTGTTCATTCCCACACCTTCCAGGGCGCATTACCAGAAGCCCATAATTCTTCAAGACGGCTTTTATCGCGCAAGGTATCCATCGGCTGCCAGAATCCATCGTGCCTGAATACCGACAAATCGCCATTTTTAGCCAAAGTCTCTAATGGGTCCTGTTCCCATATAGTCTCATAACCTTCAATAAGGTCTAATACTTGTGGGGAGAGCACAAAAAAACCACCATTAACCATTACCCCATCGCCCTTAGGCTTTTCTTTAAAGCCGGCAACTTTATCACCTTTAATACTCAAAGCGCCAAACCTACCTGGAGGCAATGTTGCTGTTAATGTAGCTTGTGTACCCTGTTTTTTATGAAACGCCAGCAACTCGGTAACATTTACATCACTAACACCATCTCCATAAGTCATACAAAATAATTCTTCACCACTAACATATGGAGCGACCCTCTTTAGGCGACCACCGGTCATAGTTTCATCGCCTGTATCAACAAGCGTTACACGCCAAGGCTCAGCATTTTGCTGATGAACCTGCATAGAGTTGTTAGACATATCAAAGGTAACATCAGACATATGGAGAAAGTAGTTAGCAAAGTACTCTTTAATGACATACCCTTTGTAACCACAACAAATAATAAAGTCATTAACGCCATGGTGAGAATACATCTTCATGATATGCCAAAGAATGGGGCGCCCACCAATCTCAATCATTGGCTTAGGTTTCAGGTGAGTTTCTTCTGAAATACGAGTACCAAGACCGCCTGCTAATATGACAGCTTTCATATTTTTCCCTATTTTCTATTCCGCACTAACACTAACATTAAAGCCATTAGCTTTAAGAAGCGCATGCTGTTTTGCCTCTTGAAGATCTGCAGCCACCATCTCCTTACACATTTGCTGCACCGTTACCTCAGGGACCCAGCCAAGTTTTTCTTTTGCTTTTGTGGGATCTCCCAATAAAGTCTCCACTTCTGTCGGGCGGAAGTAGCGCGGGTCGATTTGCATCACAATATCACCCACTTTTAGTGCCGGTGCTTTATTGCCTTCAATCTTGGCAACATTCGCCTTTTCGTTAACGCCTTCACCCTCAAACTTCAAGGTTACGCCAAGCTCAGCCGCTGACCATTCAATAAATTGACGCACTGAATATTGCACCCCTGTCGCAATCACAAAGTCTTCGGGTTGCTCTTGTTGTAGCATCATCCACTGCATGCGCACATAGTCTTTGGCATGCCCCCAATCGCGAAGCGCATCGATGTTGCCCATGTACAAGCATTCCTCTAAACCCTGCGCTATATTTGCAAGACCACGAGTGATTTTACGCGTCACAAATGTCTCACCGCGACGTGGGCTCTCATGGTTAAACAAAATGCCGTTGCATGCATACATGCCATAGGCTTCACGGTAATTAACTGTGATCCAATAGGCATAAAGCTTGGCAATCGCATAAGGCGAGCGAGGATAAAAAGGCGTGATTTCTGTTTGCGGGGTCTCTTGTACCAAGCCATACAACTCTGAAGTAGAAGCTTGATAGAAACGCGTTTTTTTCTCTAATCCAAGAATACGTATGCCCTCGAGAATTCTCAATGTTCCAATGGCATCAACATCGGCTGTGTACTCAGGGCTCTCAAAACTCACAGCCACGTGGCTCTGAGCGCCCAGATTGTAGATCTCATCGGGCTGTGTTTCCTGAATAATTCTCACCAAGTTACTAGTGTCTGTTAGGTCACCATAGTGCAATTTAAAATTGGCATTCTCAATATGAGGATCCTGGTAAATATGGTCGATGCGTTGCGTGTTAAAGGAGCTGGCGCGACGCTTAATCCCATGGACGATATAGCCCTTCTCTAACAAAAACTCTGCTAGATAGGATCCGTCTTGGCCTGTAATTCCGGTAATCAATGCTACTTTCTTTGTCATATCTATCATTCTTATTTCATTCTTAAATTATCAGCATGTGCCATAAAATCTGCATAAGCTTTTTTGAGTCCATTTTGGAGATTAACATGCGGCTTCCATCCCAATGAGTTGAGTCTTCCACTATCCATTAACTTGCGAGGCGTTCCGTCAGGCTTGCTGGTATCAAATTTAATTTCACCAGAATATCCTATAGCATCACTTACAGCGTGCGCTAGATCAGCGATCGTAACATCATCGCCGTAACCAACATTAATATGGCTTTGCATGGGCGACGTATATTGATCATAAATACTCTTATCTAGATTCATCACATGAGTGCTCGCACTAGCCATATCATCCACGTACAAAAATTCTCGCCTAGGTGTGCCGGTGCCCCAAATAATCACGTCAGGTTTATTTAAAACCTTAGCCTCATGAAATCTTCTAATGAGCGCTGGGATGACGTGTGAGTTTTCTGGATGGTAATTATCCCCAGGTCCGTAGAGGTTTGTTGGCATCACACTTCTATAGTCGACCCCATATTGCCTCTTGTAACTCTCACATAACTTAATGCCCGCAATCTTGGCGATTGCATAAGGCTCATTGGTTGGCTCTAAAGACGCTGTTAACAAAGCATCCTCGCGCATTGGCTGCTCAGCCAGCTTAGGATAAATACAACTCGATCCCAAGAACAAAAGCTTCTGTACACCATGCTTCCACGCGGCATGAATGGCATTCGCCTCTATCATCAGGTTCTGGTAAATGAACTCAGCTGGGTAGGTATTATTTGCATGGATGCCACCGACCTTTGCTGCGGCCAAATAAACCTGGTCTGGACGCTCTTCTTTAAAGAAAGCATTAACAGCATCTTGGTTAGTCAAATCTAGTTCATCATGTGTGCGAACAACGATATTATTAAATCCATCAGCCTGAAGCCTTCTTACAATCGCTGAGCCAACCATTCCTCGATGACCTGACACATATATTTTAGATGTTCTATTCATACTCAATTTCGGCCATACCCATCATCAATACGAACAATATCATCCTCACCAAGATAAGCACCTGACTGCACTTCAATAATTTCAAGAATATCAGTTGATGGATTGGATAGTCGATGTTTTTCACCCAACGGGATGAATGTAGATTCATTTTCTTTTAGGGTGATTACCTGATCACCACAGGTCACCTCAGCAGTTCCCTTAACCACCACCCAATGCTCGGCCCTTTTTGCATGTATTTGAAGGCTTAAACTCGCGCCAGGATTCACTTGAATACGTTTGACCTTAAATCGATCGCCAAGATCAATCGTGTCATACCAACCCCATGGACGAGATACCTTGCGGTGAAGCATGTGCTCTTCACGGGCTTGATCCGATAACTGGCTTACAATTTTTTTAACAAACTGGCTTTGACTTCTATCTGCCACCATCACGGCATCAGCTGTTTCGATAATCACCAAGTTATTAACACCAACAGCACTGACAAGGCGGTGGCTGGAATGAATTAAATTATTTTCAGAGGCTTCGACAAGTGCATCACCTTGAATTAAGTTGCCGTTTTGATCTTTTTCACCGACTTGCCAGACAGCATCCCAGGTACCTAAGTCATTCCAACCTGCATTCAGGGGTATCACCCTAATTTCAAATTCAGAGCCCGGGCACTTATCTATCACAGCATAGTCAACAGACTCGCTTGGGATCTCGAGAAATAATTGATCATTCGGCCTGATAAAATGCTGATCAAGTGTTGATTGATTAAAAGCATTTTCTGTTGAAGTCAGAATGTCTTTCCTGAAAGTGTTAAGCGCCTTAATCCAGACGCTCGCACGAACGACAAACATACCTCCATTCCAACTATAGTCGCCACTATCAAGATAAGCTCGCGCCGTCTCAAGGTCAGGCTTCTCGACAAATTTAGTAACATTAAAGTCACCTAAGTTAGAAGCGGCCCCAGATTGCTTAATGTATCCAAAACCAGTTTCCGGGCCTGTTGGTTTAATCCCTAGAATCGCAATTGCCCCAGAATCCGCCACCTTAACAGCGCTCTGTATGGCACCAATAAAGGCTTCTGCATTCTGCACAGTCTGATCGGCAGGTGTTACAACCAAGATCGGATCATCACCATTCTTTAATGCCTGCAAGGCAGCAAGCGTGAGGGCTGGTGCCGTATTCTTACCTTCAGGTTCCAGTAGTAATTTTGCAGAAACAGATGGGATTTCTCTTAATTGCTCCAGTGCAATAAATCGATGTTCCTCGCCCGTTACCACAAACGTTTCACCGACCGAAATATCGTTAGAAGCAATACCATTTACCCGCTCAACAGCTTGCTGAAACAAGCTAGTTTTACCAGATAACACTAGAAATTGCTTAGGGAAACCTTTCCGTGAAAGTGGCCAGAGCCTAGTCCCCGAACCGCCACATAAGATCACGGGTGTCACATGTAACTGCCTCATTTAAGGGACTCCTGCCACTTCCATGCACTGCTGCACATAGATTTTAGATCTCGAGTGGCCTTCCACTTGAGGAGCTTCTCCGCCTTCTCGGCTGAGGCATAACAAGATGCAACGTCACCGGGACGACGACCCACAACCTCACAGGGAATACTCCGGTCACTGGATGAGGAAAATTGGCCAATCATCTCAAGCACACTACTTCCATAGCCTGTCCCTAAGTTAATGGCATGCCAGCCCTTCGTGCCATCTAAAAAATTAATTGCTGCAAGGTGGCCAGATGCGAGATCCAGCACATGAATATAGTCCCGCACCCCGGTGCCATCAACCGTAGGATAGTCATCCCCAAACACACTCACTTTAACGCGCTTACCTGCTGCTACCTGCGATACAAATGGCATCAAGTTGTTAGGAGTGCCATCGGGACTCTCGCCGATCAATCCTGATTCGTGGGCACCAACTGGATTAAAGTACCTCAGACAAACAACACCGAATGCGCTATCAGAGGCAACGACATCCTGGAGCATCTCCTCGATATGGAGCTTGGTTCTGCCGTAAGGGTTGGTTGCGCTGGTTGGATGATTCTCATCGATCGGCAGGTACTGCGGCTCACCGTAGACGGTCGCACTGGAACTAAAGACCAGCGTCTTGACCTGGTTCTCTTGCATTGCCTCTAGGAGAGAAATGGTGCCGCCGACATTATTATCGAAGTACTCGAGTGGCCTTTTTACCGACTCACCCACCGCCTTAAGTCCGGCGAAATGGATGACCGCGTCAACTTTTTTTTCTTTAATCGTCTTAGACAGCAGCAAGGTATCTCTTATATCCCCCTCAACGAAAGGGATACTTTGATTAGTGATGCTCTCAAGCCGACCAACCACATCACGACAACTATTAGACAGGTTGTCAAATAGCACGGCCTTATGGCCAGCCTCAACAAGGTCAACGGCCGTATGGCTGCCGATGTAACCGGTCCCACCTGTTAGCAGGATATTCACTTGGGTGCGCCTGGGCCTTGGGGTTGATAATGCCCGTTATCGAACGTAAGATCCATCTGCTTAGCGCTCACCCTTGTTATTTCCAGCTCATCCTTGAGTGAATTAATTTCATCCTGCAGTGCCTCGTACTCAGCCAACTTTCGCCCCAGGAAGTCAATTGTCATCGAAGATTTTGTCTTGAGGCCCTCGGGCGTCATGATGTAGATATATCCAACCTTGTGCTCGGACCTAGAAAACCGCTTCATCT
>Ga0209192_10001099_pt1 | contig 22860 bp, 21 predicted proteins | sample ArcticOcean_MG_C_11_FD_187433 | JGI IMG/M metagenome (GOLD analysis project Ga0209192, IMG submission 187433) | Marine microbial communities from western Arctic Ocean - ArcticOcean_MG_CB2_154 (SPAdes) (version 2) | ecosystem: Environmental > Aquatic > Marine > Oceanic | place: Arctic Ocean... | reverse complement strand
TTTAGCAGCTGGCTTTTTCTTAGCAGCTGGCTTTTTCTTAGCAGCTGGCTTTTTCTTAGCAGCTGGTTTCTTTTTAGCAGCTGGCTTTTTCTTAGCAGCTACTGGAGTAGTTTTAGACTCTCTACCTAGTAGAGCATTAATTAGTTTTTCTAACATCAATTTTCCCCTTTTGATCAAAACGAATTTAATTACTTTTTATATTATATACATAAAAATAATAAGTATTTATTTTTTAAAGTCTTTTTATTTTTTTACCAACCATCATTACCATGACTGCCATTCTTATTGCTATCCCATTCTTAACTTGATTTAGAATAACTGACTGCTTTCCGTCTGCCACATCAGACTCAATTTCTACACCTCTATTAATCGGCCCTGGATGCAAAACAAGAGCATCATTATTCGCAATTTTAAGGCGTTCCTTATTGAGCCCAAAACTTCTAAAGTATTCACTTTCCGATGGAACTGTTTTATTACTCATACGTTCTTTTTGGATTCGTAACATCATTATTACATCAACCTCTTTTAACCCCTCCTCCATTGTGTGAAAGACACTAACATTCAAGTCATTAATGTTAGTAGGCATTAGAGCTTTAGGCCCTATCACTCTAATGTCCTTAGTGCCAAGAGTCGATAAAATATTAATTTCTGATTTTGCTACCCTAGAGTGCTCAATATCACCAACAATTGCAACTTTGAGGTTGGAAAAATCTTTCTTAAATTCTCTTATTGTAAAAGCATCTAAAAGCCCTTGGGTTGGATGCTCTCTATTACCATCACCAGCATTAATTATGTGAGCTTTTGATTTAATATTTTTGGCAATTAATTCTGGGATGCCCGGCTCAGAGTGTCTTATCACAAAAATATCAACACTCATGGCAATTAAATTATTTATTAAATCAAGGATTGATTCTCCTTTGGATTGTGATGATGTTGCTATATCTAAATTTATAACATTTGCTGATAATCTTTTTGCAGCAATTTCAAATGTAGTCTGAGTTCGGGTACTATTTTCAAAGAAGAGATTACAAACTGTTTTTCCATTTAAGGATGTGTACTCATCTAATTGTATATCTTTTTTTTCAAGGAATTTATCTGCATCATTAAATATTTGTTCAATAATTTTCTTCTCAAGTCCTTTTATTGATAAAAGATGTTGAAGTTTTTTATTTTCACTTTGCTGTAAATTTTTCATCATAAAACCTCTTGAAAATTTTTGTTGGAATTTTCATTGCTATCTTCTTGAAAAAAAGAATCGAGTATAATCATTGCAGCAACTTGATCGACAACAATTTTTCTTTTCTTAAAATTATTTTCAAATTTTTTTAATTCTAAATCAGCTTCCGATGAAGTAAACCTTTCATCTATCATGGATATTGGAATATTATATTTATTCTCCAATTTCATACCAAATTTTTTTGCTAGCAAGCTCATTTTAGAAAGAGTTCCATCATCATTTAATGGGTAGCCTATAACTAATTTAACTGGCTCCCAAGTCTTCAGCAACAATTCAATAAGTTTATATCTTTCTTTATTTTTGGGGGTATTTATAGTTTCTAACGGGTGAGAGCTTTTTGTAATAGTGTTTCCAATTGCAACCCCAATTCTTTTTTCCCCAAAATCAAATGATAAAATATTTCCTTCTATTTTTTTTACTATTTTAATTTGGTCAAGCATGGAAAGTTAGAATAAGAGATGGACTTAAAAAAAAAAGGTCAGAGCTTTTTTTATAAAATTTACAATTTAAATTGTATTTTAATTTAATCAACAATTTATTTTATCATGGAAAAAATAAAATACTACTAATTATTTTCAATAAATTCAGTGACTTGAAGACCGTAGCCTATCATGCTTGGCATTTTTCTTGGTGAAGCTAGTAATTTCATTTTTTTAACGCCAATATCAACAAGTATTTGTGAGCCAATACCGTAATTTCTTAAGTCATCTGAATTATTTCTTGGTGTGTTGATAGTTTTTAGAATGTCAGAGATTTTATTTTGTGACTCTTGGTAATTTAGAAAAATAATCACTCCATTAGACGATTTGCTTATAGCTTCGATTGCCTTTAAGGGCGGCCAAGAGTGCTTAGTATTTTTATCAATAAAATCAAGAATTGATAGCGGCTCATGAACTCTAACTAATACTTCATCGTTAGACTTAATTTTCCCTTTGACCAAGGCTAAATGAGAATTTTTTGAAAGTAAGTCCGAGTAAAGAATTAACTTCATTTTACCAAACTCTGTATCGATTTTTTGCTCACTTATTTTTTCAATTAACTTCTCCTTCCTACTTCTAAACTCTATTAAGTCTGCAATTGTTCCAATTTTAATTTTATGTTCTTTTGAAAACTTAATTAAATCAGGTAATCGAGCCATATTGCCTTCTTCATTAAGTATCTCACATATCACTGAAGCAGGTTCTAGGTTTGCAAGTTCTGCAAAATCACAACCAGCCTCTGTGTGACCTGCCCGATAAAGGACACCACCTGGCTGTGCGATAAGAGGAAAGATATGCCCTGGCCTAATGATACTTTTGTGGTCAGCTTTTTTTGATATTGCGGCCATGATCGTTTTTGCTCTATCGCTCGCTGAAATACCAGTTGTAACTCCTTTCGCAGCTTCAATTGATACCGTAAAATTTGTACCTAATTCTCCTTCGTTTTCTTCCACCATTAAAGGTAGCTTTAACTTCTTACATCTTTCTTCAGTAAGGGTTAAGCAAATTAAGCCTCTTCCATATTTCGCCATAAAGTTAATATGACTGGCTGAAGTGAATTCTGCAGCTAAAACTAAATCGCCTTCGTTTTCTCTATCTTCATCATCCACTAAGATAACCATTTTACCGTTCTTAAGGTCTTCTATTATTTCTTCTGTTGTATTCATCTTATTTATTATTTCTTTAAAATAGTTTCGACATATCGCGCTAGCATATCAACCTCAATATTCAGATTACCAAGAATACCACTATTTTTAAAAGCAGTATGTTCGAGTGTGTATGGTATCAAGTTAATTTTAAATGAGCTTTCCTGAACAGAATTAACTGTCAGACTAACCCCATTAATTGATATCGATCCTTTTTCTGAGATATATTTCATAAGTTTTTTTGGTGGTTTAATAGTCCATTCTTCACTTCTATTTTTTTGTTCATTTTTAATAAGTTTAGCTATCCCATCAATATGCCCAAATACAAAATGACCTGACACTTTGCTATTAACTCTTAAGGAACTTTCAAGGTTAACTTTATCATTTATTTTAAATTCTGAAATCCTTGATATTGTTTCGTTTGAAAGATCAAAATACATATGATTTTTACTAAACTTTTTAACAGTTAAGCAAATACCATTGATAGATATGCTATCTCCAAGTTCAATATCATTAAATGCTGCAGATTTGAATTTAATTACTAGCTCAAAATCACCATGTTCGTTACTTAACGATGTGATTTCACCAACAGATTCTATTATTCCCGTAAACATGCCATAATTCTAGCAGAATGCTTCAGGTCAAGTTTAAAAAAATATGATTAAAAACAGTTTCTATGAATTTTGGATAGCTTCCAGATATACTCGCTTAAAGAGTAAGAATTTTATATCTTTTATATCTTTAACAAGTATTATTGGAATTACTCTTGGTGTTATGGCCTTGATTGTAGTTCTTTCAGTCATGAATGGCTTTAAATCTGAATTACAAACTAAGATACTAAGTGTTGCTTCAGATATTGAAGTTGTAAAAATAGGTCGAAATTTAAAAGACTGGAGAGCTTTAAGGTCAAAGCTTGAAGACTTAAAAAATATATCAGCTATTGCTCCATTTACAAATAATCAAGCTATGCTGTCTCTGGGTAAATATAACAGGGGGGTTATTGTCAGAGGTATTGACCCAGTTTTGGAGCCTAACGTAAGTGATTTAAATTTAAAAATTAAACAAGGAAAATTTGATCTTGTTCAGGATGAATATGAGATATTAATAGGCTCTGATATTGCTAGATATTTTGGCCTATCTGTTGGGAATAAGGTAGCCTTAATTAGCTCCCAGGCTAATTACTCTCCTGTTGGCATGCTGCCTCGCTTAAAGCAATTCAAGATTAAGGGTGTGTTTGAGGTTGGAATGTACGAGTATGATGCTGGATTAGTACTAATTCATTTAAAAGATGCACAGACACTTTTTCAGATGGATAAACACATTTCTGGTCTTAGGGTTAAATTACATGATCTAAACCAAACAAGAAAAACTGCATTTTTAATGTCAGATACATTTGATGATTCCGACAACCTAGTGGTTACAGATTGGACTAGGCAACATGCCAACTTATTTGCTGCTATCCAGATGGAAAAAAAAGTAATGTTTATTATCCTAACTTTGATTATTGCAGTTGCTGCATTTAACATTGTCTCAACTTTGGTGATGGGCGTAACTGAAAAAAAATCTGATATTGCTATTTTAAGAACTTTAGGGGCAACTCAAAAAAGTATTTTATTAATTTTTATTTGGCAAGGAATTTTAATAGGAGTTTTAGGTACTTTTTTAGGTATTCTGTTAGGTGTGGCAATTTCATTAAATATCGATGTTATTGTTCCTTTTATTGAAAGCCTTTTTGGAGTTCAATTTTTATCTAAAGAGATTTATTATATTTCTGCTTTGCCATCTAAACTTCTTTTAAATGATGTAATCCTTATAGGTTGTATGAGTTTATTTTTGTCAATTATTGCCACAATTTATCCAAGTATTAGAGCTTCGAGAATTGATCCTGCTGCTGCTTTAAAACATGACTAATCCAATAACATTAAAAATTAATCAGGTACAAAAGTCTTTCCCTGGACTTGAGCTACCTGTTCTAAACAACATTAGCTTGACTGTAAGAGTTGCTGAGAAGATAGCAATTACAGGCGTTTCAGGATCTGGTAAGAGTACTTTATTGCACCTAATGGCAGGACTTGAAAAGCCTGATAGCGGACAAATTAAAATACTAGATAAAGATTTAACAACATTGAAGCCTAATGAATTGTCTACTTTGAGAAATAAATGCTTGGGTTTTATATATCAATTTCATCATCTAATGCCTGATTTTACAGCCTTTGAGAATATGATGATGCCTTTCACAATAAGAGGTGAGGGTGACGAAGGAAATGCTGTTCAATTATCTTCAATTATAAAAAAACTAGACCTTGAAAACAGAGTAAATCATTATCCTCATGAGCTTTCAGGTGGCGAAAGACAAAGAGTATCTATTGCCAGAGCTATTATCACATCTCCAGATATCATTTTGGCAGATGAGCCTACAGGTAATTTGGATAATAAGAATGCCAATAAAGTTTTTGATTTATTTTTAGAGCTTGCAGAGGAAGTTGGCACCTCGATTATTTTAGTGACACATGATTTATCCTTGGCAAAAAAAATGAGTAAAATTTATAATTTAACCCAGGGTAAAATTCGATTAGGCTAGTATAATCATTAAAAATATTAATTATATAAATGGGAGATACACATAGTGTTGGATATTATTCATGCAGCAGGTTGGCCAATCTGGCCATTAATTTTTGCTTCAGTTATAGCTGTAGCTATTATTTTTGAAAGACTTTGGTCATTAAGGGCAAATATTATTGCCCCTGATGATTTACTGTTAGAGGCTCAAAAAATGATAACTAAAGATGGCGTAAGCAAAGAGGCTATTAAATCTCTTCAACAGCATTCAATGCTAGGGGAAATTTTTGCAAGTGCATTAAACAACTACAGTAGTCCTTCAGAAATTATCAAAGAGGCTATTGAGGAAACAGGAAGGGCTGTTAATCATAAATTAGAAAAGTATCTTTCTACCTTGGGTACTATCGCGACGGTAGCACCTTTGCTTGGTTTGTTTGGAACTATTATTGGAATGGTTGAATTATTTAGTTCATTTACTAGTAGCGGTAATGATGTTGCTATTTTTGCCCGTGGAATTTCAATCGCCCTATATAATACAGCTGGTGGAATAGTTGTAGCTGTCCCAGCCATGATTGCTTATCGTTTTTTTAGAGCAAAGATCGATACTCTTATTGTTGAAATGGAACAACAAGCCATTAAGTTGGTAGAAATCATTAATGGAAAAAGAAAGTAGGGGGATGAAATGAACTTTCAAAAAGGTAAAAAAACTGATGATTTTGAAATAAACTTTATTCCTTTAATCGACGTTTTGCTTGTTATTATTATTTTTTTGGTTGTTAGTACAACTTTTGCTCGTTTTAGCCAATTAAAAATTAACCTACCAACAGCTGAAGCAAATGTAGCCGATAAAAATCTTGATTTTATTAATGTAACAATTAGCAAAGAAGGACAATATTCAATTAATCAGAAATCGATTAGCGCAAAGACTGTGGCAGAATTAACTATCAAACTAAGAGAGATATCTGCTGGGAATATGGATAACCCACTAGTTATTAATGCTGATGCCTTAGCATCACATCAATCAGTGATTAATGTGATGGAAGCTTCTCGCCAGGCTGGCTTAACTAAAATTACATTCGCTACGAAAGTTAATTAACTATAAAGTATCTATATTTTTATGTCGAAAGAACAAACGACTAAAGTAAGCTTAGCTGAATTTAAAAAAATCTATTCTAGGATTTTAAATTATGCTTTAAAGTATAAATGGATTTTATCTGCAAGTATTTTTTCCCTACTTATTTTAGCTATTACAAACACAGGCTTTCTTGCTCTAATAAAAAAAATAACAGATGATGGTTTTGTTGAGCAAGCCTCAAATTCTTCTATTTTTCTTCCAATCGCTTTAGTTATTTTAATGACAGTTAGAGCTCTTTCTGGATTTGTTTCAGGGTATTCGATGCGATGGGTGTCAAGAAAAATTGTTGAAGATCTTCGTTTCGATGCCTTTAAAAGACTTATGACTCTTCCAGTAACTTATTTTGATTCAAATGCTTCAGGAAATATTGTATCCAAACTTACATACGAAACAGAGCAACTATCCTTCGTCGCTACAAAGGTTGCATTAGAGTCGATTAGGGAAAGCTTAACCATAATCGGCATAGTTGGTTATATGCTTTATTTGGATTGGTTGTTAACCCTTATTTTCGCATTGATGGCGCCAATAATGGCATATTACTTAAGGCTAGTTTCACCTAAACTTAGAAGAGCTGGTCATGAAGTCCAATCAACAATGGGTGATATGACAAGTGCATCTGAAGAGGCTATTTCTGGCCAACGAATTGTAAAAATTTTTGAATCAAGCATTTTCGAATTTAAAAAATTCTCACAAATAGTAATTCGTAATAGAAAAATGCAAACAAAATTAGCTCAATTATCAGGTGCGAATAGTTTTGTAATTGAGGTTCTTGCATCAATATCCCTTGCATTAGTTGTTTACTATTCAGTGGGAAGATTTACGCCGGGGGAATTCGCAGCATTTGTTGGGGCACTATTAATGCTAATTTCACCAATAAAGAAATTAACGGGAATCAATGAGCAAATACAAGTTGGCCTTGCAGCTGCAATAAGTATATTTAGCGTTATGGATGAAGAAAAAGAAATTGATACTGGCAAAAAGAAATTAAAAAAAATAACTGGGCATATAGAATTTAAAAATGTGACATTTTCATACGAGAAATTAAAAAAACCTATTCTTAATAATATAAATTTAAAAATTAAACCAGGTGAAAAAATAGCGCTAGTAGGGAAGTCTGGGGGCGGTAAAACGTCACTAGTAAATCTAATACCTAGGTTTTATGATTTAGATTCTGGATCTATATTGATTGATAAAATTAATATTACTGATATCAAATTAAATGATTTGAGGCATCACTTATCATTAGTGAGTCAAGATACAATATTATTTAATGACACTATTTACAATAACATTGCATATGGTAGCCTTAAAAATATTACCCCTAAAAAAGTTAAACAGGCAGCAAAAGGAGCAAATGCGATTGAATTCATTGATAAACTACCTGATGGCTTTAATCATAAAATAGGGGATAGGGGAGTTCTTTTATCTGGGGGCCAAAAACAAAGAATAGCTATTGCAAGAGCTATTCTAAAAAATGCTCCGATATTATTATTAGATGAAGCAACTTCTGCCCTAGATTCAGAATCTGAAAAATTTGTACAGCAGGCGTTAGATAATTTAATGCAGGGACGGACATCTATTGTAATTGCTCATAGATTAAGCACTGTTAGGAATGCCGATAGGATAGTGGTGATTGATAATGGAGAGATTGTTGAAGTTGGCACCCATCAAAGTTTATTGAAACTAAAAAAATATTACTTTCGACTGCATAAAAAAGGGTTTAGTTAAATTTGAAATCAATTCATGAGATTCTGAATAGACAGTACTATAAAAAATCTTCTTGGATTTTGATTTTAATCCCACTAAGTTTTATTTATTTTATAATCATTTTTTTTAGAAATTTGGCTTATAAGACTGGTATTTTTAAATCGACCAAGTTAAATGTCCCTGTTGTAATTGTTGGGAATATAACTATTGGAGGAACAGGTAAAACTCCGTTAGTGATTTGGCTACTAGAAAAATTGATAAAAAAAGGTATGAAGCCTGGCCTAATTTGCAGTGGTTATAATTCTAATATTACATCTCCTCGAGAGGTTTTTATGGATTCAGTAGTATCGGATGTGGGTGACGAGGCTTTGATGATTAAACTACATTTTCAAAAGCGTCATAATATGGATATCCCTGTATTTGTAGGCAAGAAGAAAGTACAAGTTGGGCAAATGCTATTAAAATTTTATCCCGACATCGACATCTTGATTTCTGATGATGGGTTGCAACACTATGAGTTAAAAAGAGATTTTGAAATAGCCGTAGTTGATGGAGACAGAAAGTTTGGAAATGGCATCCTACTACCAGCTGGACCATTAAGAGAGCTTACTAATAGATTGACAACGATAGACGCTTTAGTATCAAATGGACCCATCCAAAATCGGCTAGATGAAAAAAAAATACTAATCTATAAAATGTCTTGCTTTAGTGGGGTGCTAGAAAATTGTCTTCATAATAATAGAATATCTGATTTAGATGTCCTTGAGAGAGATATAGTTGCGATAACTGGAATTGGTAATCCAGAAAGGTTCTTTGAGCAATTAAATGCTGCTGGATTAAAATTTCGAAAAGTAATCTTTAACGATCATCATCTATTTACTGAATCTGACTTTACAGAATATGATGATATGGACATTATAATGACAGAAAAAGATGCTGTTAAATGTAAAAATTTTGCGCAAGAAAATTATTGGTGCTTAACAATACAAACTGATGTTGATGAAAGGCTGTTAACAAAATTGATTAATAAATTAAGGATTTAATTAAATGGACAAAAAGTTATTAGATATTCTTGTTTGCCCAGTAACTAAAGGGCCACTTCTATATGATCAAAAAAATAATGAGCTAATATCAAAAGCAGCAAAATTAGCCTACCGTATTGAAGATGGGATACCTATTTTACTGGAAAGTGAAGCGCGAAAGCTAACCGGGAAGAGCTAAAAATGAATTTTAAGGTTGTCATACCAGCTAGATACGAAAGTACTAGGTTACCTGGTAAACCATTAATTGAGATTGCTGGAGTACCAATGGTTATAAGAACAGCAATTCAAGCAAGCATGAGTGGCGCTCAGGAAGTAATCATTGCTACTGATGATGAAAGAATTGTGACCACTGCTGATAAATATGGTTTTGAAGCGTTAATGACTGAGAGGAATCATGCTTCCGGAACCGATAGAGTCTTAGATGTTGCTAATCAGAAAGAATGGCTTGACGATGAAATTATTATAAATGTTCAGGGAGATGAACCTCTTATTAGTCCAAAATTAGTTAAATTATTAGCTAAGGTATTTCAAGATGTTAATGTTCATTATGTTACTGCTTGTTCAGATTTTGAAAATTTTAATGAATATTTGAATCCAAGTAATGTAAAAGTTTTATATGATAAAAATAAATTTGCTACGACTTTTTATCGAGAACCGTTGGCAAGGAAAGAGAAAGATTGGAATCAAAAAAAACAATTTCACCATATTGGTATCTATGGGTATACAAAAAAATTATTAAATAATTTTTGCAGCTTGCCTGTTTCAAAGCTAGAAAATTCTTTAAAACTTGAACAGTTAAGGGCTCTAGAAAATAATATCTTACTGTCAGTATTGAATTATAAAGGTAAAGTTTACAGAGGTATAGACACCCCTGAAGATTTAGCCTTAATTAGAAAGTACTTAGAAAATAAGTAAATAACTATACTGCGTCATCACCTTTTTCACCTGTTCGAATTCGAACAGCATCTTCAACATTCATAACAAATATTTTTCCATCACCGATTTTTCCAGTATGGGCAGTTTTTGTAATTGCATCAATTACCTTATCTACCATAGAGTCAGTAACGACTATATCTAGCTTCACTTTTGGAAGGAAATCTACTACATACTCAGCACCCCTGTATAATTCAGTGTGACCTTTTTGACGACCAAAACCTTTAACTTCAGTAGCCGTAAGACCCATTATCCCTAGTTCAGACAAGACCTCCCTAACTTCATCAAGCTTAAAAGGTTTGATTATTGCCTCAATTTTTTTCATTTTAATTCCTTTTGATTAATATGGTTGGTATCTGCTTGTAATTGGATAGCGTCTATCCTTACCAAAAGCTTTACGCGTTACCTTTGGCCCCGGAGCAGCTTGTCTTCTTTTAAATTCATTTATATGTACTAATTTTATAACTTTTCTTACTACTTGTGCTGAATATCCTTCGTTAATTATCATTTTTACACTTTTATTTTTTTCAATATACAAATCTAATATTGCATCTAGAACTTCGTAATCAGGGAGACAGTCTTGATCTGTTTGATTTTTAGAAAGCTCAGCAGAGGGAGCTCTGGTTAATATTCTTTCTGGGATAATATTTCTAGTACGATTAATCTCTTCTGCAATTTTGTAAACCAATGTTTTCGGCACATCTTTTAAGACAGAGAATCCACCAACCATATCACCATATAATGTAGAATAACCTACAGCAACTTCACTTTTATTACTTGTTGCCAACACAATACCATTAAATTTATTTGCATAAGCCATTAATAACACACCTCTAATTCTTGCCTGAATATTTTCTTCTGTAATATCTTTGGAAAGATTTCTAAATTCCTTAGATAGTGACTCGTCAAATGACTTCATCAAAGACTTTATCGGGTTGATTTTATATGTGATTATTAAATTATCTGTTAGCTTCTTAGCATCCTGAAGGCTGGCTTTTGAGGTGAAAGCACTCGGCATCATTACAGCTGTAATATTTTCTTTTTTACATGCTTGAGAGGCTATATAGAGAACAACAGCGGAATCGATTCCTCCTGATAATCCAATAAAAATATTTTTAATAGAATTTTTTGAAAGATAATCTTTGAGGGCTAGTACTAATCCATTTAATAGAGTTTTTATCGGAGAATCAAATTTTTTAACCCTTTGCTGGTATCCATTTTTTTTATCTATTTTTAAATCTATCACTTTATTTAAGGATTTAAATTGTTCAAGGCATTCTATTAGTCCGTATTTATTATTGTATATAAAAGAACCACCATCAAAGAGCAAATCATCTTGACCACCAACTAAATTAAGATAAATAAGAGTACATCTATTTAATGAGACTCTATCTTTCAACTCTTCAATTCTATTTGCATATTTATCAATCTCAAATGGAGATGCATTAATACAGATAATGTAGTCTACATTTGATAATTTCTCAGTTGGACCCTTAACCCATATATCTTCACAAATTAGTAATCCAATCTTTTTTCCTTTGTGCAAAAAAATTAATGATTTATTTCCAGGGTTAAAATATCTCTTTTCATCAAATACTCCATAGTTTGGGAGAATTTGTTTATCGTATGTGTATTCTATTTTTCCTTTATATAAGACAGAGGCGGAATTATAAAGACTCCCTTTGAAATATCTCGGATGACCTATAATAATTTTTAATTTTGGAAATTTTTTAGCAATTTTTATCAAGCTGTTATTACACTCTTCAATAAAATTTTTATCCAGAAGTAAGTCCTCGGGCGGATAACCGCAGATACTTAATTCAGGCGTAATCAATATTTCTGCCTCTGCTTTTTGAGCTATTTTTGCATGTTTTACTATAAGTTTAAAGTTAGATTGGACATCACCTACCGTAAGGTTAATTTGTGCTAAGCTTATTTTCATACTTTAATATTTTCCACCTGCATTTTTAATCAAATCAATAATTTTTTTATCTTTATTTTTTAATGCGTAAACTAAAGCTGTTAACCCATATTGATCTTTAGCTTTTAAATTCACATTTGTATCGATCAGAAGCTTTATTAACTTAAAAGATTTTTTATGTACAGCAAAATGAATTAAATGAGTGCCTTCATTATCTTCATGATTAACATCAGCTCCATGAAGAATTAGGACTTTAGCAGCTTTAAACTTTTTATTTTTGATAGCCCACATTAACGCACTCCATTCAGATTTGTCGGCAACATCAACTTTTGCACCTTTGTATAGAAGAAGATTTATCGCATTTTGATTACCATTAGCTGCGGCATGAATTAATGCTGTTTTTCCATACCTATCTTTTAGCTCAATTTTTGCTCCATTATTAATTAGTATTTCAATAGTTTTAATATTTCCACTTTTACATGCCAACATTAATACAGTTAAGCCTGAATTATTTCTACTGTTTGGATCAATACCACCTTTAAGGAGTAAATCAACAGTTTCATAATAACCAGATGTTGCAGCTAAGCCATAAGCAGACCAGCCATCTGGGTCTGTTATTTTTGGATCTGCATTATTGTTAAGAAGAGTTTTGATAGTTGCAGTATAATTTTTTTTTGCTGCAAACATTAATGCTGTCCAGCCATCATTTTCAACTTTGTTTACATCCGCCCCTTTGGATATTAAGTATTCAACAATTTCTACTTTATTTTTTCTTGCGGCGTACATGAGAGCATTAATATTATCTTTATCCTCTGTATTTGGGTCACCACCACTTTCTATAATAGCTTTAACCGTTTCAATATCTCCCTTCGCAGAGGCAGTCAATAAATATGGAATTTCTTCAGCATATAATTGTGAGATATTTATTGAAATCAAAATAAATAGAATATTAAGAATATATCGCATTAGTTATTTTTCTTTTTTTAATGCCTGAGCCATAACTTGACCCATATTTGCTGGAGATTCAGAAATCCAAACACCTGATTTTTTTAATACATTTATTTTATCGATTGCTTTTCCAGAATTACCTGAAATAATTGCTCCAGCATGCCCCATCCGTTTGCCTTCGGGGGCAGTTAAACCTGCAATATATGCAATAACTGGCTTTGTGACATTCTTAGATATAAATTCAGCAGCTAGCTCTTCATCCGAGCCTCCAATTTCTCCTACCATTATAATGCCCTCGGTATCAGGGTCACTTTCAAACATCCTTAAGCACTCAATAAAATTAAGTCCTTTTATTGGATCTCCACCAATACCAACACATGTTGTTTGGCCTAGCCCATTCATTGAAGTTTGATGGACAGCTTCATAAGTAAGAGTTCCGGATCTTGACACTATGCCAATTGACCCTGGTTTGTGAATGTCTCCTGGCATAATTCCAATTTTGCATTCACCAGGCGTAATAATTCCGGGGCAGTTTGGTCCAACTAAGATTGTATTATTTGGCTCAATCATTTGCTTTATTTTTAACATATCACCCACTGGAATACCTTCAGTTATGCAGACAATAATCTCAATACCGGCATCACTTGCCTCTAAGATAGAATTCGCTGCGAACATTGGTGGGACATAGATCATCGTTGCATTCGCACCAGTCTCTTTAATTGCTTCTTTAACGGTATTAAAAACTGGTAGCTCAAGATGGGTTAAGCCGCCTTTTCCAGGAGTAACTCCGCCGACAACATGAGTCCCATACTGAATTGATTGTTCACTATGAAATGTCCCTTGTTTCCCTGTGAAACCTTGGCATAAAACTTTTGTATTTTTATTTATAAGAATAGACATATGTACTTTATCAAATTGACAGATCGACTGATTTTTTTGCTGCATCTGTTAGGCTATCAGCAGATATGATATTGAGGTTACTTTTTCTCAAAATTTCTTTACCTAGCTTAACGTTTGTTCCTTCTAAGCGAACAACTATCGGTATTTTAACACCCACTTCCTTAACAGCTGAGATTATTCCTTCAGCAATAATGTCACATCTCATAATCCCACCAAAAATATTAACTAATACAACACGAACATTCTTATCGGATAGTAAAATTTTAAAAGCTTTACTTACAGTTTCTGATGTAGCACCGCCGCCAACATCTAAAAAGTTTGCAGGAAGCCCACCTGATATCTTAATTAAATCCATTGTTGCCATTGCTAATCCTGCTCCATTTACCATACAACCTATATTTCCCTCTAAGGCAATGTAGCTTAACCCCTCGTGAAAAGCTTCTGCTTCTTTTTTATCAATTTGAAGCCAATCATAAGCCTCACTAATTTCTTTATGTCGAAACTTAGCATTATCATCCAAACTTATTTTACAATCTACGGCAACAATTTCATCATCATCTGAAATAACTAATGGATTTATTTCAAGAAGGGATAAATCCGAGTCTTTAAAAAATTTAAAGCAAGAGGTGAGAAATTTTTCAAAATCTGAAAATAATTTTCTCTCTATCCCAAGACCAGTTGCTAAATTTTCAATTTTCTGGGGGGTTAAGGCTTGGGTGATTTTAAAATATTCTTTAACAATAGAATTCGTATCTTCACTAGCTATTTCCTCTATGTTCATACCACCAAATCTTGAGGTTATTATTACTATAGATTCTGATTGTCTGTCTATTAGAATTGAAAAGTACAATTCTTTTTTTATCGATATTGTCTCTTCAATCAATACTTTGGTTACAGGTTGGCCGTGGGGTTGATTTTGATGGGTTATGAGGTTTTTCCCCAAAATAGAAGATGCAAATTTTTTCGCCTCTTCTGCTGATTTCACTATCTTAACTCCACCTGCCTTACCTCTTCCACCCGCATGTATTTGTGCTTTTATAACAAGATTCGAATTAAATAGCTCAGCAATAGCATGAGTTTCTTCTGGGCTATGAGAAACTTTACTTTTTGGAATATTTATCCCATTAGCCTTTAGCAATTCTTTAGCTTGATACTCATGAAGATTCATTTACACTCTTTCAATTTTATTGCCAAATACAATATGATATCAGAATGCTTTAACGATTTTATATAATGTGCATAAAGCTTTTTTTTAAGGACATTATGTCTTTAAAAAAATCTTATTTTAAAGGGTAAATCGTCACTGTTCCTGCTTTCATATCAGGAATAATTAAATGTGTTTTATCTTTACTAAGAGCGATATCCGCAGCAGCTTCAAAGTTATCTAGTATAACTTTTGATTTACCATCTTTAAATTCGTATACCTTTCCTTCTTTCCAGCTACTTATATATATAGTGCTATTTTTCATTGCTAAACCATCACCACCTAGGAAACCTTCTCCTAATCTTATAATTTTTTTAGTTTCAGTATCTGCTTCAAATAACTCTCCACCCCAATCAACAATCAAAATCTTATTATTACCTATTGGTAATACACCATTAGGTGCTTTAGTATTTTCTGTTGTTTCGTCAAAAAGAACGTTAATATCTCCCATCTGATTCATTTTAAAAACAATACCGCCCGTTTCAAAATTACTAGTATCTGTAATATAGAAATTTCCATCAGAATCTACATCAATATCGTTAAGGAAAACAGGAGTTTTTGGAAACGCCATTGTGGAGCCGAAGACTGACCACGATCCATCAGTATCAACCTCAATAATCACATCTCTATCCGTTACATATAGCTTTTCTTTATAAAAGACTATACCTTTTGGGTCGTAAAGGCCTGTTGCAAAAGGAGTAATATTGCCTTTTTTATCAATTCTACTTATTTTTCCATCACCGTCTTTATCCTTTTCTCCTATTTCAGAGACATAAATATATCCATCTGTGCCTTCTGCAACAGATTCTGGCATACTGAACCCATAATATTTAATCTCATCAGCAAAACTTAGATTCATTATTCCTACTAAAAAGACTAATACTACGATTAATTTTTTCATTATTTAACTCCCATTAAAATTAAAAAATACTTTATTTACTTAATTTCCATAATTTAGATCTAGGACTATCACTCACAATATAAATATTACCTTGGGTATCAATTTCAAAGTCTCTGATACGCCCAATTTTATCCTTAAAGATAATCTCCTCCTCTACAATTTTATTATTTTCATATTTTAATCTAATAAGACTTTTCCCATTTAGTGAGGATACAATCATATCTCCCTGCCATTCTGGAAAAATATCTCCATTATAAAACTGAATACTACTAATTGCTATTGAAGGTACCCAGGTTATAATCGGCTTATTATATTCTTTCTTAAATGGAATATCTCCAATGCTAAATCCAGAATACTCTGTACCACCCCACGCTATGTCTTTCCAGCCATAATTTGCTCCGGCCTCAACCTTGCCTATATGATCACCACCTCTAGGTCCATGATTTGAGAAATAAACCTCTCCATCGTGAGGCGAGATTGTCATACCTTGAGGGTTTCTAACTCCAATAGTATATATTTCTGGAAGCCATGTTTCTTTACCGTTAAATTTTGGATTATCTTTAGGAATACTTCCATTAGTTTTAATGCGAATGATACTTCCTGGGTGTTTGGTTGGATCTTGAGCAATCATACCTTGATCACGCTCTCCAAAACTTGCAAAAAGCATGCCATCTTTTATAGCAATTCTTGAGCCAAAATGTTTATTGGTTGAAAGTTTGGGTTTAGCAATTAATAAAACTTCAAGACCTATTATTTCATTATTCTTTAACTTACCTCTTGCAATGGCAGTGCCCCAATTTTTCTTTGGTTTTTTATCAATACGTAATTCTTTGAAATCATGACTGTAAGTAAAGTAAATATAACCATCCTGATTATTAAATTGAGTATCTAAAAGACCCCCTTGAGAGGAAGCCATGCTACCATCATCGAAGTCAATATGGCTTATGCCATGCTCAATCTTATTCTTTACTCCAGTTTCTATATTGATCTTAAATAAACCACCTTTTTTTTCTGTTACCAGTAAATTGTTCTTATCTAAAAAAGTCAAAGCCCATGGATAATGAAGATCTTCAGCAACTATATCAAGCTTAAATTTAGTTTTTGTTAGATTATATTTTTTATAGTTACTAAAATTTTCTTCAGACTTGAGGCTTGATATACCCAGAAAAATTAAAAAGCATATGGATGTAATAATCTTCATTTTCATCTCCTACAAATTCATTGGAGGCGCGGGCTGGAATTTAACCAACATCTAAGACTTTGCAAGCCTTCGCATGAACATTCTGCTACCGCGCCATTTTAGATAGAAAAAAAATGTGCAAAAAAAAAGTCAATGTTAATGTTGACTTTTTAATTATACTTTTTTTCTTAGATTAAATTTAGAAACATCTTTTTGCTTGGCAACCATCATCTACAAATCCAATAGATAAAAGATATTCTGCCATTTTTGGTTTTCGGTCTTCTTGTAATGCTCTTATTAATGAAACATCACCTCTGAGTTTTTGTGACCTATCAATTCCGATACCTATTAAATAATCGACCATCAGTTGGCTTCCATTAAAAGCTGCATGATGCAGTGCATTAAACTTAGTTATTGGGTGCGTGTAGGCGATATTCGATCCTTTACTTACAAGGTACTTCATCACTTCTAATTGATTTTTTGCTGCTGCCATAAGAAATGGGGTCCATGCAAAATAACTATCATCAATCTTAACATCTGTTGTCTCAACATATCTTTTTACAGTTTTAATATCTCCGATATTAACTGCCCCAGTGAATTCAAGTTCTTGCTCATCATTAAGAGCGATTGCACTCAATGAGAACGTTGCTATAAAAACTGCAAGTAATCCAGATAAAGCTTTCATAATATTTCCTTCATTTAAATGAAAAATTTGTTTGCGTTGGCGAACATTCTATACCATGGACCAAAATTTTCCCATTCTTTTGGGTGCCATGAATTTTGATCAGTCCTAAATACCCTCTCAGGATGAGGCATCATAATAGAAACTCTCCCATCTGAACTAGTTAATCCCGTTATTCCATATGGAGATCCGTTTGGATTCATCGGGTACAATAAAGTTCCCTGATGGTAATTATCTACATATTTTAATGATATTAAGTTAGATGATTTATTTAGATTTAGATGGTCATCACTAGAAAATTGAACGCGCCCCTCGCCATGCGAAACTACAACTGGAAGCACACTTCCTATCATTCCATCAAAAAATAAAGAATTATTCTTTATAACTTCAACCATCACAAATCGTGCTTCAAATTGTTCAGATTCATTCTTAATAAATTTGGGCCATAAATCAGCTCCGGGTATAATTTCTTTAATATTACTCATCATTTGACATCCATTACATACACCCAGTGCAATAGTGTCTTTTCTTTCAAAGAATGCTTGGAATTCGTCTCTTAGTTTATTATTAAAAAGTATCGATTTTGCCCAACCCTCTCCAGCACCTAAAACATCCCCAAATGAAAATCCTCCGCATGCAGCAAGCCCATGAAAATCCTTCAGACTTTTATTTCCTTTAAGGATGTCAGACATATGAACATCATGGGCTTCAAAGTTGGCATAATTAAATGCTGCCGCCATTTCGCTTTGTCCATTTACACCTTGCTCTCTTAGGATGGCAATTTTTGGCTTTGATTTAGAAATACTAATTTTGGATGGTATTTTAAAATTAATTTTAGGTTTGATACCAGGGTTTGAATCATCTAAGATTAGATTGAATTCTTCTTTTGCTGATTTAGGATTATCTCTGATGGATTGAATTCTAAAACTAGTTTCCGCCCAAATTTGCTGAAGCTTACTTCTTGTTGAGGAATATATTAATAAATCATTATTAATAATTGAAATTTTATGCCCAACTGTTGGACAACCAATAATTTTTGTAGACAAGCTTAATTTTTTGCCTAAATATTCTTGAACAAACTCTATATCTTCATTGGCTACCTGAATTACAGCACCCAGTTCTTCATTTAACAAAAATTCAAGAATTGACTCTTTCACTTCTAACTCCAACTTAACTCCGCAGTGGCCAGCAAATGCCATTTCAAGTACTGAAACAACCAAGCCGCCATCAGATCTGTCATGGTAAGCCAATAATTTATTTTTTTTATTTAAAAATTGAATTCCTTTAAAGAGATTTTTAATTAGTTCAGGACTATCCAAGTCAGGAACCTCAAGGTCGGTTAAATTGTTGACTAAGTTGAAAGCAGACCCACCCATTCTATTTTTCCCAACCCCTAAATCTACTAAAATTAAACTACTGTTTTTATCTTTAATTAATTGCGGAGTTAAAGTTTTATTAACATCATAAGATGCACTAAATGCAGTAATAATCACCGATAAAGGAGAGGTTACAGTACTAGTTTCAGATTCACCCCAAGTAGTTTGCATTGACATTGAGTCTTTTCCCACAGGAATACTTATCCCTAAGGCAGGACACAACTCTATTCCTATCGCCTTTACAGCGTTAAATAGTTCATGGTCTTCATGGTCCGTTCCAGAAGCTGCCATCCAATTAGCTGATAATTTAATAAGATTGATGTCTTCAATAGCGCTTGCTGCAATGTTTGTGAGGGCTTCAGCAGTTGCCATTCTTGCTGATGCAGCTGCATTAGTTAAAGCAATCGGAGCTTTTTCACCTATCGCAAAGGCTTCACCTGTGATTGAATCGAATGTACTCTTTGTTACCCCAACATTAGATACTGGTACTTGCCATGGACCTACCATTTGGTCTTGAGCAATTAAACCAGTAACTGATCGATCTCCTATTGTGATTAGGAAGTTTTTACTCGCAACACTTGGATATTTAAGCACTTCAATAATCGCACTTTCAAGACTAACATCAGGAACTACTTTTTCTACTTTTAAACTATATGCTGAGCTAATATTTTTAATAAGCTTAGGCGGTTTACCTAAAAGCACATCAAGATCCATGTTAACAACATCTTTTTTAAGAAGACTATCTTCAACTTTAAGACTTTTTTGTTTGGTAGCTTTTCCAACAAGCGAAAAAGGACATCGCTCTCTTTCACAAATCTTAGTAAAAGTTTTTAATTGACTTTCATCAATAGCCAAAACATAGCGCTCTTGGGATTCGTTTGACCAGATTTCTTTAGGGGACATTCCTGGCTCTTCATTTTTGATAGAGCGAATATTCATAATTGCTCCCATACCACCATCATGAATTAATTCAGGGAAAGCATTTGACAAACCTCCAGCACCTACATCATGAATACTTAGTATTGGATTCTTGTCGGCTAACTCCCAACAGCGATCAATGACTTCCTGAGCACGTCTTTGTAGCTCAGGATTTCCTCTTTGGACCGAAGCAAAATCAAGATTTTCAGCATTTGCACCAGTTTTCATACTGGAGGCTGCTCCACCACCTAATCCAATTAACATGGCTGGACCACCCAGCTGAATAAGTAGATTATTTTCTTTTAATTGATTTTTATGGGTATGGATTCCACTGATACTTCCGATCCCACCAGCAAGCATAATAGGTTTATGGTATCCAAAATTCTTATCCTGAATTTTATATTCTAGCGTTCTAAAATAACCTAAAATATTTGGCCTTCCAAATTCGTTATTATATGAAGCAGCTCCAATTGGCCCATCAATCATAATTTTCAAAGCGGAGGCAATTCTATCCGGCTTGCCGATACTATTTTTTTCCCAAGATTGAATAAAATTAGGGATCCTTAAATTAGATACAGAGAAACCTGCTAGTCCTGCTTTCGGTTTTGAACCTCTCCCTGTTGCTCCTTCATCGCGAATTTCACCACCTGCTCCTGTAGCTGCTCCAGAAAAAGGTGATATTGCTGTTGGGTGATTATGCGTCTCAACTTTCATTATGTAATGAGTGAGCTCACTATGACCAGAGTATTCCCCATAACTATCTGGGTAGAACCTATTAATAACTGATCCTTCAATAATTGAAGAGTTATCGGAATAAGCTACGATAGTTTTTTGTGGGGATATTTTATGCGTATTTCGAATCATAGAAAATAATGATTCTGATTGCTCTTTATTATCTATAACCCAGCTTGCATTAAATATCTTATGTCGACAATGCTCAGAATTAGCTTGAGCAAACATCATTAACTCAGCATCAGTTGGATTTTTTTTCTCCGAAACAAAATAATTGAATAAATAATCTATTTCATCGCCCGATAATGCTAAACCATGAGATACATTAAAGCTTTTTAATTCAGAAATACCCTCACCTATAATATCAATATGGCTAAGAGGTCTAGGGCTGTGATGGGTAAAAAGACTATTAATATTTTCTTGATTAAGAAAGAGTGACTCAGTCATACGATCGTACAATAAATTGCCAAGTACTTTTTTCTCATTTTCAGTTAAAGAAATATCATTTTTTGTTCTAAAGGAGATAGCTTTAATCCTTTCAATTCTTTCAATACCAACTCCACAATGCTGAATAATATCTGTTGCTCTTGAGCTCCAAGGTGAAATTGTGCCGACCCTTGGCGAAATAAAAATTATATTTTCAAGCACCATTGTTTCATCGGTATTATCACCATAAGTTAATATCTGCCTAACAACCCCTTCATCTTTCGAAGATAATTTACTTTTACTTTCTATTACGTGCAGATAAGATGAAAAAATGTCTTTAATTCCCAACGAAGTTACGTCTTTGTTGTTCAATAAAGCTAATTTTCTAAATTCTGAATAAATTCGGGGGCCGATGAAGGAGGTAATTATATTTTTTTGCATTTAATAATTATAGTTGAGATTTTATTAACCTTAATATTTTTTAACCAATTAAAAAAATAACTTATTGTAATAAGAATGATTCTTATTTAGAATATCACTTGTTAGTAATTCAGAATAAAAAATTTAAAGGTAAAGATATTGAATGAATTTATAATTGTTTTTCGAGAAAGCCTCGAAGCTTGTTTAATAGTAGGAATAATTTACCTATTATTAGAAAAAAATAATTTAAAAAAAGAATTGAGACAGGTATGGCTTGCAGTTTTTTCAGCCATAGTAGCGAGCGTAGTTGTTGCTATCTCATTAAACTATTTAAAAGAATCAATAGGAAATGAATCCATTAGCGCATTGTTTGAAGGTGTCAGCATGTATATTACTGCAGGATTATTATGGTATGTAATATTTTGGCTGTCAAAACATGTTAGTCAGAAAGAGGGTATGGAGAAAAAAACTAATCAAGCGATTTCTGCCTCAGGGTGGGGTATATTTTTCTTGGTTTTCTTTGCAATTCTTAGGGAAGGGTTCGAAACAGCATTATTTCTTCTTGGAAGTTTTTCTATGTCAGGCACATTTTCATACATTGGATTTTTTGGTGGATTAATACTTGCTTTATTAATTGGGTATGGAATAGTTATTCAAGGAAGAAGGGTTAATTTACGCTTATTCTTTCAAGGCACAACACTTATGTTAGCAATATTTGCTTCAGGTATGGTGGCTTTTGGGACACATGAAGTTGAAGAGTTTGTTGTTAAAGGTAACCACCTAGAAATGGTTGGGTTACAAGAGGAGAAACAAATTACTAGAGTATGGAATATATTAAAACCAACTTCAGAATTACCAGAAGGCGCTAATTCAATTTTCTACTCTTATAATATAAATAATAAAAATATGTATACACACATCCTTCACGATAAAGGTAGGGTTGGAGTCTTTCTAAAAGGTTTCGTTGGTTATAATAGTAATCCAAATTGGCCAGAAGTTATTCTATGGCTTTTG
>Ga0209192_10001097_pt1 | contig 22882 bp, 26 predicted proteins | sample ArcticOcean_MG_C_11_FD_187433 | JGI IMG/M metagenome (GOLD analysis project Ga0209192, IMG submission 187433) | Marine microbial communities from western Arctic Ocean - ArcticOcean_MG_CB2_154 (SPAdes) (version 2) | ecosystem: Environmental > Aquatic > Marine > Oceanic | place: Arctic Ocean... | reverse complement strand
TAATTGCCATAAAAATACTAGCTATTACCCATTAGTTCTAAAAAATACAAAATGATATTAATAATATTTAGGTACATATCAAAGGCATGAGAAATAGCTGTATCCCAGTTATTTAAACCTTGATCTGCACTTATATTGACCGAGCTAATTGAAGCAAGCAATGACATGGAAAAAGTAATAATTCCCGCTATGGCTTTTTTTCTTGCATACCCACGGGAAATTTTCTTAAACATAGAAAAAAACTCTGCAAAAAGTAGAATTAAAATTAAAGCCGTAACTATCGTTATAAAAATTGGATTTGCAAAGTTAATTCCGGTCACAGCAACTACGATAAACATTGCAGCACTTGTTAAGGTCGCAAGTTTTAGACCTGTTATGCCATCATTTTCATCCATGTCCATAACAATAAAGCCTATAACTAAGCCGTAGCCAATTGCACTGAGGGTCATAAATACAATTTGTATAAAAGAGGTAGAAAAAATAATAACGGCAGTTGCTGCCCAAAGTGAAAGGATGGCGAATAAAATTAAAAAGAAAAAGAAGTGAGTTGTGCCATTGCTCTGAACTATTGCTATGTCAGTCTGCCTGTTTTGATTTACAGCCTCGGCAAATGAAATGCCTAAAAATGTAGCGTTGGCATAAAACGCCTTTTTGCATTGGCGAACAACGAAAAAAATACAGCCATAAAGAACTGCCAACTCAAATCCAAGGATTAAATAAACTTTTAAAGCCAGGCTTGAGGCTTCCATGCTAATTAGTTGCTCGATCCTTCGTTGATAATCTCAACATAGGTTTTAATGCCGGCAATAAAACTATCTATGGCAATGCTTTCGTTTGTTCCATGGAATCCAGTCATGTCTTCTGGAACGATGCTAAATGGATTAAATCTAAAAGAATTGTCTGCAACTTTTGAATAGTGGCGTGTATCAGAGGCTGCAATCATAATGCCTGGAACTGACACAACCTCACCATAAACTTTGCTCAAAGAAGATGAGATGATTTCATAGCCAGGCGATTCCCAAGAAGAAACGCCCGATGCCTCCATACCTCCCAAAGTCCGAACTTCTACTTGATCAGATCCAACGACTCTTCTTACATGCTCGGTAACGCTCTCAATAGAGTCTCTGGGATGAAGTCTAAAATTAATTAGTGCTGTGGCTTCAATTGGCAAAACATTGCTCTTGATGCTTCCATTTAGCATCGTTGGCGCCGTGGTTGTTCTAATCATTGCATTAATTAATGGGGTAGAAGACATCTGGCTGTCTAGTAAGCCTCCAAAAAGCCATCTATTTGCAAAAAGAAAACGGTATCCAAATGGCATGTGTTTGCTGACTTCATCAAACATAACCGCACTTAAGCCTTCTAGGCTTCCAGGAAGCGGCTCATTTTCTAACTTGATGAGAGCATCCGCAAGAATGGTCACGGCTGTTTTCTTCGGGGGTGTTGAAGAGTGCCCACCTTTTGCTTTTGCAACAATTAATAGGTTCATAATTCCTTTTTCAGCTACGTTAATAGCCGCAACCAACTTATCCACACCCGGAAAAAATCCTCTACTTACGAACGAGCCCTCATCAAGAGACCATTGCAATTGAACTCCCTCTTGTTTAAGTTTTTCTGTAACCTGGGCTGCTCCACCGCCACCAATCTCTTCGTCATGACCAAAACTAAAGTAAACAGTCCTGGAAGGCTGAAAGTTGTTTTTAATTAAATAAGTTGCTGCCTCCATCATCCCAACAACTCCGCTTTTGTCGTCCAACGCCCCTCTGCCCCAGATTCTATTGTTTGAAATTACTCCAGCAAAAGGTTCCTCTTCCCAAATACTCTCGGTGCCTGGAATAACAGGGACTACATCGTAATGCGCAGTTAATAGAATGGGTGCGAGGCTGCTGTCGCCACCCTCCCATTTAAAAAGCAAAGTGTAATCAAGCATCTCGAGCTGCATTGCTGAATGAAATTCAGGATAAGTATCAGCAGCCCATTTAATAAAACCTTCAAATTCTTGGGGTGAAAATTTCTCTTTATCTTGATGAGAGATAGTCTTAAATCTAATAGATGCAGCCAGATTATTGATTGCAGCTTCGCCATCAATGTCAGCAGTCACACCCACATTGACTGTTGGCTCTGGTGCAGAGTGCATGAGAGTTCTGACAAGGGCTATTGAAAGCAGTGCGCCAATAATCAAAACGAGTGAAAGTAATAATTTTTTTAACATCCCTTTGCCCCTAGGCTTTGCTTTCTTTAAAAAAACTCAGGTCTTTTGCCTGAAAAATTTGAAAAATACTCCCTGATGGTTTCTAAATCCTGTTCTACGTCACCAGTTGGGCTAAAAAAATCGCCAAGCTCAATAGTTTTGTTTGAGAAATCAATTCCTGCCATCATAATTTGGCTATTAGTTTCATTCGCAATTCTTAGGAACCCTGACTTGAGCCTTTTAACTTTCTGCCTTGTCCCCTCGGGGGCAATAACAATTAGAAAGCCTTTATATTTATCAGTTACATTCTGAATTTCTTGCATGAGAGCGGCGGGGTTTGCTCTGTTGACAGGAATGCCTCCCATTTTTCTTAGCAATCTTCTAAAGCCCTTTTTAAAAACAGAGTGCTTGCCAATCCAGTGGAAGTTAACATCAAGGCTGAGAATAAGGGAAATCGCAAGAACAAAATCCCAATTTGAAGTGTGAGGCCCAGCCACCAATAACACCCTCTCATCTTTCGGGAAATGACCAACTGTTTTCCAACCAGTAACCTTCATGGCTAATTTGCCAATCAGCTTTAAAACCTTTGGTCTATTTGCAATCAAGTGATCTGGAATAAATGTTTTATTTTGTTTCATTGAAGTTAGTTTAAAGGAATTTTAACTTGCCGTTAATTTTTCGTATTTCTCAATGGCATCTGCTATCTTTTGCATTACATCCTCTTGAGCAAAATGTTTGGTCTTGACATAAAAAGGGTGTGGAAGAGAGGATAGTTCAACGGCCTTCTCCATGACCCTCTCCATAAACTTATCTTCTGCAACAACCTCATCAATGAAACCAACCGCAATAGAATCTTTCATAGAATATGCATCTGAATGATAAACAGCAGAATAAAAATAATTTTTATTTACTCTGGCCTTTAATATTTCCATGATTTGAATTGGAATATCCATATTATTTCTTACTTCGTTTGCCTGGCATATGTATTGGCCATCTATTGCAATTCTATAATCTGCACAGCATGTTACAAATAAACCAAGCGCAATTGAATGGCCCGAAACTGCAGCAATGATAGGCCTATCAAAGCCATAAAGATCTAATAAAGTTTTGTAGCCTAAGGTGACCATCTTTTGGATTTTTTCCATATCGCCGGTGGCAAGGGTCTTAAGATCAAAACCACCTGAAAATAATCCGTCTCTCCCAGTAATAATCAAGGCACCTGAATCTCTTGGAACCTCTGCAAGCAGTTCGTTGAACCTGGTCAGCATTTCATAAGAAAATGCATTCGCTTTTCCATCATCTAGCTTAATAATTGAAACATTATTTTCTTGGCTTAGAGTTGCGATTTCTGAAGACATAATGTGCTCCTGTTTTATGGATTGGTGGAGTATATATTAACAAGAATAACTCCATTTATTATTAAGAATATTCCCAAGATAGACTGCCAGCTTAGGCTCTGCCCATAAATAAAATAAGATAGTATGGCTATCGCCATAATGCCGACGCCGCTCCAACATGCATAAACTATGGCCAAGGGAATTGTTTTAAGTGCCAAAGTTAAAAAATAAAATGATGCTATATAGCTAGCACTCATAGCAATGGTAGGAATGGTTGATGTAAATTCTTTTGTGGCGGGCAGCAATAAAGTGCCCATGACCTCAAATATAATGGCTCCAAGCAGGGCTAGGTAAGAAGACATAATTTATTTCTGTTGCGCTTCTAAAGAATTCAGATGCGTTGAGACTTTTAACTTAGCATTTTCTCTAATGTCCATATAAAAGAGAGCGTAATCTAAGCCATGGTAATTTCCGCCTGAACCACCAAATGTTTGAAATCTTGTACCTGTTTGATCCGAGGCAAATAGCGCCCCATCTTTGCATTGGGCCTGAACATATTTCTTTACAGGGGCTCCTAAAGGAGTAAATATCTGATCTGTTGGCCCGTCATCCCCTGAAAACTCTAAATTAAATTCTCCCGAAACATGCACAGCACCTTTGGCATCTTGAAGCTCTGAGAGAGAGCCTTCATTTTTCCAAGTAATGGGGTTAACGCATATGTTGTTTGAATATACAGGCAGGTCTTTGTTGATCTGCGCAACATTCATTGTGTCCCAGTGAACCAGGCATCCAAGCTGTTCAGCGCTCTCACATACACCAATATTTTCCATTTTACTCATCCAGTCTTTGGATATCATCCCGCCAATAATATAAGCCCCTACCATTCTTGGGTATAAGTCCGATGAGTCGATCTCCTCGACTAATAAACGAATTGAATGGTGTGTTCCTTGGCTGTGACTGGCAATAATAAATGGGCGGCCGTTACTAAAATTCTTAATAAAATACTCAAATGACTTTTTAACATCCTGATAAACAAAGTTATGGACTTCTGCTCTAAGCTCATCGCTACCAAAATAACTGTAAATTGATGCTTGACGATAATGAGGGGCATAGACACTGCAACATCCATTGTAAGCACTTGCCTGATTTGCCATCATCCATTGGGTGTTCTCCATGGTCGCTGATTTTTCTTCCAGCGGATCTGTCCAGTGATCGCCTTTGAGGTAACCAGTTGGATGCACAAAAAATACATCGACTGGTGAGTTGTTTTGATCTATTCCGCTCTCACCCTCAGGAATCATATCTGCTTCATCTTTCATCAATGGCAAAGCTGCCCATGAGCTACTTTTTGAGTAGTCTAATTGTGGAACTGCTCGGCTTGGATCAAAAGCGTGATCAGGACCACTAAAAAAGTAATCGTATGCAAGGTCCACAGTTAAGCCTTGATCAATTAGCTCATCAATGTATGGATAAACCCATATGCCGATTGCAGAAATAAGAAGAGCTGTTATTAGTAGAAATTTTTTCATAGTATTAATTAATTTTTTTTAGAATCCAAAAACCCAGCCAAGTGCTAACTGCTGCTTTGAAAGCTTGAGCTATTACCACGGGCAATGAAAATATAAAGTCTAGGTAAGGATTCCATAGCCAGGTATATAGCCAGTCCACTATTGGAAGAAAAAGAGTGAAGTAGTTTTTAAAGAATTCAATGTGAGACAAGGATAGTATTCCAAAATCAGTTGTCATCACAACCCAAAGTCCCCATATAGCTATGCCAATCTGAAGTGGAGTTGTGCCTATGCAAAAATATGCAATAATTCTAAGAAACCCGTTCATGAAAGTTACCCCCCGGTGACTTAATCATAGAACCTTTTAAGGAGAAATAAAAATGCATACAAAATTAAAAATGTTTTCATTGGCTGCAATATTACTGTCATTTAATCTTTCAGCTGGCGAGCCATATGGTTCACATACCGCTGATAAATGGCAAATTTGGGCCTATTCCAGTGCTGCACCTGCATTTATTGGTGACAATGCTGCAATCATAGGTGCCGGCGGAAAAGTTCTTAGAGAGGGCAGCAACGGCTGGACCTGTCAATCCGGAAATCCAAGACCTTATCCAGCAAAAGGCTGGAAGAACCCTCATGAAGCGATGGCAGCTTGCCATGATGATGAAGGAATGAAATGGATGATGGCATACATGCAAGGTGTAAAACCAATGTTGGAAAGAGATACTTATATGTGGATGCTCAATGGAGATATGGGTGAAGATAACACCAAAGCTGGAGTCTTTAATAAAGAGGATTCAACTCCAGGCGAGTGGATTGAATCTGGGCCACATTTAATGTTGATGCCAAAAGATCCAACTACCATCGAGAAATTTTCTACTGATTTTATGAGTGGAGCGCCCTATGTAATGTTTGCAGGGACTGATTATGCTCACTTAATGATTCCAGTTGAAGGCTATTACAAGTACACCAAGTAGTTAATGTTTATAAAGGGGCCCTGTTTAAAAAAACAGGGTTTCTATTTAGAGTTACCTTGCCAGGCTAGGATGGAGAATGGGATTGTAAACAAATAGATCACGGCCAAAATATTCATAGTGACCCACAAGAAGTTAATTATGCTTAATGCAATCACAGAAAATAGAACAAGAAATGCGAGCCTGGATTGAACAAAGAACTGTTTTCTTTTAATTGAAAAAGTTGGGATTCTACTCACTAACAACGCACTAATTAAAATTATATATCCCGCAACAAAGCTTAAATTTTCGTAGGCCCAGTTATAACCCATAAATGAATGGGTCAAAGGCAAAAGAATTAAAACAGCACCAACGGGTGTTGGTATTCCAGTAAAAAAGTGCTCCGGCGCTCCATCGGAAGACTTAGACGCTTCAAGACGAACATTATATAAAGCTAGCCTTAAGCAGGAAAAAATAATGAAAGCCAGGCAAGCAAAAGCGCCTATGCTGCTTTCCTGATTAAAAATAGACATATATACGAGTAGCCCTGGAGCAATTCCAAAGCTGAGAAAATCTGAAAGCGAATCTAATTGAGCGCCAAGATCTGACTCACTCTGCAAATGTCTGGCCAGCATTCCATCCAGAACGTCACAAACACCAGCGAGTAAAATACAAACAATTGCCAAATTAAAATCTGACTCAAGAGCAAATCTTATCGAGCTTAAGCCAAAGCTAAGCCCAGAAAGAGTAATAACATTTGGAAGAAGAACCTTAAAATCTATTTTTTTCATCTAACTTAGTTTAAAGAAGCCAGCACTGACTCTCCAGCAACAACCGCGTCCCCAACGACGCATTTTGTCAATGCATCTAACGGCATATATATATCAACCCTGGAGCCAAATCGTATGAGTCCAAATCTCTCACCCTGCTCAAGGTTATGGTTGGCAGAAATAAATCCAAGAATTCTTCTGGCAATTAAGCCTGCTATCTGGACAACAATAATTTTTGTTCCGTTATCAGTATTAATTACCAAACTACTTCTTTCATTTTTGTCGCTGGCCTTGTCAAGGCTTGCATTCAAAAATTGCCCTTTTTTGTAAACAATGTCTTTGGCCACTCCTTTGATCGGGCTTCTATTTACATGAACATTAAATACATTCATAAAAACGCAGATGCGCTTCATCTTCTGAGAATCCATGGAAAGTTCTTCTGGTGGGTAAGCTTCGTCTATTAGGCAGACCTTTCCATCTGCTGAACTAATGATTAAATTTGAGTCTTGGGGAGTATTTCTTTCCGGGTCACGAAAAAACCAAAGAGTAAAAAGGGTAAGCAAGAAACCTATCGCTGCAAGCGGCATCCAAAGCATTAATGCTGCCATTGAAATAGCAAAAAAGATTGCTGCAAACTTCCATCCCTCAGGATGAATAAACGGTCTTTTGGTGGCTGATTTAGTCATTTTACTTATGTTTGTTTAGGCCGAGTATTTTATGCCATAAAGAGTGCTTTTAAAAATCTAAGCTTAACCAAAGCCAATCATCTGGCTAAATAAAATTAACATTGCCATTGAGACTTGCAGAATAAGAGTGAGCCAAAGTATTAGTTTGGTTATGGGTTTGGGTTGAAGCTCTTTGCTTAGCTTGCTTGTAAGGTACAAAGCACCAATATTAATAATTGGAAGTCCAAGGGCAGCCCATATGCCAGCAATCAAAAGCAACGTGATTGGGTTGGGCAACAAAAAATAAGCTATAGCTGAAAACATTGGAATTACAAATGCTGTAATTTTAATTAATGAGCCGCGGGTATTCGCTTGCTCTGCCACCAAGCCCATAGAGATTAAATAATCTGAAATTGTTCGGGTGAAGGCTGCTGTCCCAGAAAGTAAAGTCGAAAAGAGCACAAAGAAAGCCAATGGAATAAAAAACCATTTTGCCCAACCCCCCAGAATTGTTGTAAAAATATTTAATAGGGTTTGAATGATGTCCCCTCCTGGCGGAGGATAAAGACCAAGCGTATATAAAACAGCTGCCCCTAGAAGGAAAAATGGCAGAGTTCCGATGGTGACAAAAAATACTGTGGCCCAAACATCTGTTTGCATAACTTTAATCCAAGCTTTTTTCTCTTCTTTGTCATCGCCGTGATTTGCATACCCCTTTTCTAAGCACCAGTAGGTGTAGGCCATGATTTCTCCATAACTTATGCCAGTGAACCCAAAAACGGCTAAAGCCAGTGCCGCATGTTCAAATGGGAATGAAAATGAAAGCCCTGCAAAAATTTGTTCGCTGGTAATTGCATATGTTGTTGATTGCATAGAGACAGCAATAATCAATGTAACCACCGAGAAAAAGAAAACCATTGCCAATAAGATTTTCTCAAGGGATTGGTAAGAGCCAATGTAAAGAGTGAGCCAGGTAATAAAACAAGAGGCTATGACCCAAGCCTCAACACTTAAAAGAGGAACCATCATGTGCCCTGCCTCTGCTACTGCCCCAGCAAGGCCGCCCATACCAGCTATAGAAGGTATGACTCCTATAAACATAAACCAAACCAACCATGAGGCCTTTTTGCCCTGAAGGTTTGTCTTAGGTCCGGGCATATCAGAGAAGGCTTCAAGAAATGTTTGATTGGTCGAAATCACGTATCTGCTAATTTCAGCCTGAATTAAAGGTTTGCTCCAAAGGCTTAGAAGAAGCCACCACAGCAAAGTAAAACCCGTTGCAGCTCCAAGCAAGGGAGCCAGGGCAATGGCACCACTGCCGACAACACTGCCGGTTACAATAATACTTGGTCCGATAAACTTAATTCTTTGTAAGAGAGAGGTTGGAGCTTTATTCATTAGGCTTTTGTAATAAAACTATGTCCTTTGATGGAAATTCATACTGCCAATTTCGCTGTGAGGCTATGACCTCAAAAGTTTTTTCACAATAAAAGGTAACATGCGTTGGGTCCCTTCTATAGTACCAACTTTCAAAGGCTTCGTCCGTTGTAAGAAAACACGTCATGATCCCAAGCCAGCCGCCAGGCGACAATAAATTATCAAGAGCATTAAATTCTTGAAAGGGATGATGAAAGTGCTCTGCTGTTTCAGTGCAGGTAATAAAATTATATTTTTTTGTGAATACTTTTTTATCCGGGAAAAAAAATGGATCGTAGAGATCAATTTTAAAACCCTCTGCTTGAAGCATATCTGCTAATGCTGGTCCATGGCCGCATCCAAAATCAAGGCCTGTATCATCAACAGAGAGTTTTTTTTGGAGTGGATTAGCCAGTCTTGATAGAAAGGATCTATAAGCTTCATCATCAATCCTATTGTCGTGTTCTAAATATCGCTCTTTTTCAATTCCGGCCTCTATATACAAACTGGGGTCTAGAAATTTAGCCAAACAATTTCCACACTTCCAATATGTTTTAGTGTCTGAGGTTTGAAAGCTTTTAGCTGATTGATTATTGCAAACAATGCAGTTCATGGGTTGTGGTTTTATAAAACTTTTTTTATGCCTTCAATTGAAACCAGCATGCCTTGATGAATGCTGTCTGCAAATATTTCTGGTTCAATTTCTGTGGTCCACTCTAAATAACATTTAAAATCATTATCAGGGATTATTTTCATAGTTGCTAAATGATGCTCTATTGGTGCGGGTGTTTCTATGGCCGAGTATTGCAAAATCATCTGATCATTGTCTTTTAAGAGTATTTTTTCTGTGATGGTTCCCATACCTTCCATTTCGAAGAGCCTGCAATCTCCATTTAAAGTTATCTTTTCTATCGTTGGCACCCAATCGCATCTTCCAACATCGGACAAAATGCTCCAAAGGTGTTTAGCAGAGCAATCTAGCTCCACTCTTTCGGCAAGCGTTTTCATTGTGACTCCCTTTTATTCATTCTATGTATTTTAGCTGAACCTTTGTAAGTTTTTTGCAAGTTTCTTTGCCAGCCTTTTAAAAATCTTTAATGCCTGATGTATTTCTTTTTCATCGATCTTTTCTGCTAAAGAGTAGCCATCCCAATAGGAAATAGTATATCCATCTTCTTTTTCACTTAACTCAAGAGATGCAGCATCGATGTTTGTGCTGTCTTCGTGGTGGATAGAAACAATTGTATTGGTCAGCTCAATAGAGGTATTGCCAACCTCTGTAAAAATAGATTTGTAAAGATTCTCTATCTTTATGAGATTGCCTTCAAGAGTATTTCTAGAAGAATAATCTTTCATAATGTGTAATTTCAAACCTCTCGTAAGGTGAGCATGGGTGAGGTATAAATTGTTTTTCTGATAGAAATAATCCCAGCCAAAAATATAAACATCACTCCACATAAGAAGCCAAAACCAAGAATATTTAGATTTGGTGAATAGGCTATTTCTAAGACCTCGCTAAAGATAATTGCTGATAATAGGGTTGCAGAAATTACAGCTGTTAAAGCAGACAGAATTCCAAGAACTAAAAATTCTGATGCGGCCGCTTGAAAAATAACTGATCTCTTGGCTCCAATTGCATGCAGAATAGCTGCCTCTTTTTTTCGTTGGTCCGTGTTAGAAAAAATGGAAGCAATTAAAGCAAGAATTCCAGCAGCTAAAGCAAGAATAAAGATATATTGCACAGCAAGGGAGGCACTTGAAATTGTGCTTTGCACTTGTTTGATCACAGAGCCAATATCAATGTTTGTAATGGTTGGAAAACGTTTAACAAAATCATTAATAATGCTGCTATTTTCAGGAATTTTAATGCTTGTGATGTATGAGTTTGGAAGCGTTCTACCTATGCTGGGAGAAAGGATAAAAAAGAAGTTTGGAGAGAAGCTTTCCCACCCCACCTCTCTAAAACTTGTAACCGTCGCATAGAAATTAGTTCCGCCAGCTGAAAAATAAAGCTCGTCTCCCAGGACCAGGTTCATTGACTCGGCAACCCCGTCATCAACAGAAACCTCGGCATTCGCCATGTCCTCTTCCCACCATACGCCTTTAACTATCTTATTGCTTTCGGGCAAGTTTTCCCTCCATGTTAGGTTGGCTTCTCGCTCCATGATATTTTCTGAATCTAAGGACTCTGAACCCAAGCGCTTAACAGAAAGAAGTCTCCCCCTTATCAAGGGAGTAAATATTGGCGATATTTCAGCCTCGGCATTGAGATAATCAGAGATTTTTACAAGATCATATTCTTGAATATTAAAGAGAAAATTATTCGGCGTGTCTTCTTGGAGTGTGTCAGTCCATGAATCCACAAGGTCTGTCCTTGTCTCGGCAAGCACAAGTAAAAAAACTAGTGAAAGGCCAAAAATAATAATTTGTAGGATGCTTTCATTTCCCCGATGCACAATATTTTTTAAGCCTAATTTCCAACCTATGCCTGATGATAATTTCAGAAAAGATAAAAAATAAATTAACGCTTTGCCAATTACAAATAACGCTAAAGTTACACCAATCAAAGCGCCAACTATATAAAAAATTAGTTCAATGTTTTTAAAGACAATGATCAGAAAGATAAACATGGTAATTGCTGCTACCAAGTAAATCATGGCATTGCTTGTTACGCCTATGTTGAAATCATTTCTTAATATTCTAATGGGCTGAGACTCACTAAGTATTTTTAAATACGGAGATGCTACTCCAAATACTACACAAAATGATGTGACGAAGCCTAAGATGGCTGGGGCAAAAGATGGAGGTGGCAAATCAGCTGTAATAATGCCTTGGAGAGCTCCTATTAAAAGTGATTGCAATAAATAGCCTAGCCCTAACCCAACCAAGGTTGCCAAGACAACCATGAGGGTAAGCTGCATTATTTGAGATCCAAGAATAAATTTTTTGGAGGCGCCGAATACCTTCATTAGGGAAGTTTGGAGTAGATTGCGTTCAGCATATCTTCGAACTGCCACCATCGATGAAATAACAGAGATAATAATAGTAAAGAGGCTGGCAAGATTAAAAAATATTGTTGAGCTCTCAAGAGCCTCACCAAGCTCCTCGCCCACATCTTCTGATTTTTGAGATCTAATTTCTGCTGGCATGTCTTTGAGTTGAGCTAGAAAGTTATTGATATTTTTTGCTGTTCCAGAGAATAAGTTTCTATAAACAACCCTGCTTCCCGTTTGAATAATGCCCATGGCATCAAGATCGTCCACATTAACTATGACGGTTGGATAAAATCCAAAGAATCCTGAATTTCGATCAGGAAAATTTTGGATTATGCCGTCAATGACAAAAGTTTTGTTGCCAACGATTAACTGGCCGTTTTGTTTTAGGTTGAGGGCTTCTGATATTTTTTCTTCAACCCAAAGGTGGCCAGAAGGCGGAGATCCTTCGTGATTAATTAATTCACCATTGAACTTAGATATAACTAGCTCGCCCTTTAGAGGATATGACTGTGTGGTTGCCTTGATTGAACTTAATAAATTATCTTCATCCGTTATTGCCATGCTTAAAAAAGATATAGTTTCAGCCGTTTCTAAACCCTGAGTTTTTGCCAATGAAAGATAGTCTGGGCCAAGAGTTGAGGCTGAGCGAAGAGTTAGATCGGCGCCAAGAATTACAGAGGCTTGTTCCTTCATTGAAGATTGAAGGCGATCACCTAAAAAACCGACACTAGAAATTGCTGTAACAGCTAATACAATTGATAAAAAAAGTATTAATAGATCGCCGCTTGTAATTTCAGACCAAAATTTCTTTATCCCGTAGACCAAGCCTCTGATCATAGAAGCCTGCCCTCAGATAATTCATAAACTTTTTCACATTTTTCTGCCAACACTAAGTCATGAGTTACTAAAACCAACGTTGTTTGCATCTGCTCATTCACTGAAAATAGAAGGTCAGTAATTGCGCTAGAACTTTTTTTGTCCAGGTTGCCTGTTGGCTCATCTGCAAATAAAATTTTTGGTTCATTTACCATGGCTCTGGCTATAGCCACTCGTTGCTTTTCACCACCACTAAGCTGAGTTGGAAAATGCTGAACTCTTTTTTCTAGGCCAACATTAATCAGCGCTTCTTTTGCTTTGCTTTGAGCATCATCAGAGCCAGAAATTTCTAATGGCAGCATGACATTGTCTAGGGCAGATAACTTTGGCATTAGATGAAAAGACTGAAAAACAAAGCCAACATCCTGTCCTCTGATTTGAGCCCTCTTGTCTTCGTCAAGAGAGGTAATCTCAGCCCCCAAAAGAGTAACTGAGCCCTGACTTGGGAGATCTAAGCCTGCCATGATTGCAAGCAGTGTTGTCTTCCCAGACCCAGATGGACCGACCAAGGAAACTAATTCGCCCTCTGCAATTGATAAATTAACGTCTTGAACTATTGTCAAAGCACCCTCTGGGCTGTTAACTTCTTTTGTAATGTTTTTAACTTCTAAAATTAAATCTTTCAATGTTTGCCTTTTGGTAAATTTAGCTATTTTACTGACACTTATAGTACCAGTAAATTCTTCAAACAAGATTGACTCTACTGCTAATACTATTGTAGTTTTAGGTGACAGTTTAAGTGCTGGATATGGTGTGCAGATAGAAAACTCTTGGCCTTCATTGTTAGAAAAGAGCATCGCAAACAATGGTCTAAGTTTTCAGGTAGTTAACGCTGGTATTAGTGGTGATACAACCTCTGGCGGCCTCTATCGCTTGCCAAGGTTGTTAAGCGAGCATAAACCTAAGATTGTTATTCTGGAGCTAGGAGGCAATGACGGCCTTCGGGGCATGTCTCTAAAAAAAGTAGTGAGAAAAAATCTTAAAGAAATGATTGAGATGATTCACGCAGCAGGTGGAATAACTGTGTTGATTGGTGTTGAACTTCCTCCCAATTATGGAGAAAGGTATACCACTAGTTTTAAAAAGATTTTTGTGGATCTGGCGTCTGAATATAATCTTGTTCTTGTAAACGGATCAATCAAAGATATGACTGAAAGGGGTTTCATGCAATCAGATGGGATTCATCCAAATCAAAATGGACACAAACTAATTGAGCAAGAAGTTTTGTTAAGCTTGTCCCCTTTGTTAAAAAATATTAGTGCTGATTGATTCTTTAGTTTTGCTCTGCTTCTAGCATTACTTCTTCTGGGAGGTTAAAAGCACTTCGATCTAAATGCCAAGATTGTAATATTTTATCGGTGCTAAGTTCACCGTAAAAATGGGCAAATTCTCCGCCTCTTTTGTCTGCATATTCATAGGTAAGGCCCTCGATAATATCGCCCTCGTTAATTTGAAGCAGAATGACTTTCTCCTCTTTTAAGAAATACAAAGACAGGGTCATATTAAGCTGTGTGGCAGATGAGAGATGGACAAAACCATCTTGCTGATCTAGTGCCGTTACTATTTGGCCGATTTTTGATGCCTCTTCCCACTCCCCCAAAGTTAAAACCTTGTAAACTTTGTTTGCAATTAAGTCCGTCATTACTAGATCTTGATATCTGCTCGTTTAATAAATTCTAGCACCGTGGCATTTATACAATACCTTGGCATTCCATTGGGCCCATCAGGAAAAACATGGCCTAGATGAATATCAGAAGTTGCAGATCTTATTTCTGTTCTTCTCATCCCATAGCTATTATCAGGTTTGGTATATACAGAACCATCTATTGGTTTTGTAAATGATAGCCAGCCTGTTGAAGAGTTAAATCGATCTTTTGTATCAAAAAGCGGTACTCCGCTCAGCTTGTCTATAAAAACACCATCGGGAGTATTTTTAAAAATTTCATATTCTTTGCAGAATCTTGCGTCTGTTCCCTCATCAAATGCAACTCTGTATGCTTCTGAGTTACCCAGCTTAAAATAACCAAGCGCCTCATAAAATTCCTTGGGTGACATATAGCCCTGGTGTCCAAATACCTCTTTTCCTTCCTCAAGGAATAAAATTGTTGGAGTGGCCCACGTTGGTGAATCAACAATCAGTCCTTGAAGCTGACTAGCCAGTCTAAAAGAAAGGGGAATGTTCCCTAGATAGTTTTTAACCACAGTAGATTTAAATTTTTCACAGTAAGGGCAGTAACCTTCTGGCTCAATAACAACAATACTTTTGCCTAGCGCAAGAATTGTATTATCTATATGGGGTGAACTTGTTTCTTTTTGAAACTTCACTCCTGTTGAATGATCAGGACAATAACCATTGGGATTTTTTTTAATGTAGTCTTGATGATATTTTTCGGCTTTATAAAACTCTTGGATTGGCTTTACTTCTGTTGCTATCTTGCCGTATCCAGCATCTGTAAGAAGCGCCTGGTAGACCGAAATAGTATTCACAATCGCCAATCTTTGCTCCTCGTTGGTATAAAGAATGGTGGATCTGTATTGAGTTCCAATGTCATTGCCCTGTCTATTCACTTGAGTTGGATCGTGTGATTCTAGGTAATGAATGAGGATACCCTCTGTAGAAATAATATTTTTATTGTAAGTAACCTCCACCACTTCAGCATGATTGTTTGGATTGAATTTATTTTTTAGTTTTGTGATCTCTCTATAGGTTGGTCGCACCCCATATCCGTCAGCGTAACCAGAGACAGCATCTATTACTCCAGGCAAAGCTTCATACCCTTTTTCAGCTCCCCAGAAACAACCAGAACCAAGAATAATTTTCTCAGAATGAACTGTTGCTTCAGTAACAGCAGATGATGCAAACATGCTCAAACCAGCAATGAGCATTAGTAAATAGGCTTTCATAATTTTTTTAAGTGTTAGACATCATGGAATACCTTACATGCTAATTCTTAAAAAGCTTCTGATCAAGAAGTATTGCTGGCACAGAACAAAAAATCTCAAGAAATATTACTTTCTTCTGCCTCGCCTAATGAGTAAATGCATTATTTGATAATTTAGATTACTATTTAAAGGGGGGGGCAAATGGATAAAAAAAGATTCTTTGATGATCGATTAAAATATCTATCGTTTATACAAAATACTGGCGAGAAGAAGGCCATTTCTGAACAGATATATTCACATATTGCTGGCCTATCTGAAAACAAATCATACCTAAGAATCCTAGATGCTGGGACAGGCGATGGAACAATATGCTCCAATGTAATTAAAAGTTTTCATAGGTATCATCCATACGCTTCTCTTTTAATGACCGGCAAAGAGATTAGCTATGAAGACCTAAAAAATACCTTAGAGAAGATGCCAGATAGATTTGTTGAACATCCAAATTTATTAATCACCATGACGAATGTAAAATTTTCTGAATTAGGATTGGTTGAGAGTTCAAGTAAAATTAAAGATAAAAAGATTAAGGAATTTAATCTAGTGCTTAAAAACAATAATTCTTATGACTTTAATTCCCAGATAACAGGCAACCTCTTAGGCAATTTTATTAAAAAAAATTGGGGAATTGAAATAGATAAAAATGGTCGAACATCATATTCAAATCCTTGTGTTATTCGAGTCTATAGAGAAGACAACGAGAAGCATTTAGAAAAATTTCTTCAAAATAATTATAAAAATAATAACTATGACCTTATTATTGCATCCCAAGCATATAGAGCTGCAGCGTCTGTAACAGTTAAAGTAAATAACGTCATTGGTCCGCTCATGAGACTTTTGAATAAATCTGGAAAACTTTTAGTAACTCACACAAGTGGCGGAGATTCTATTCAAAAAGTTTTAAAGTTAGCCTTTAAGGATAATGAAGCGTTCCCAAATACAGCAAAAGATATTATTGAGCATTTAAAAGATAATCCATTTGGTGAAAACAATATATATAACTTTTCAAAACCTATGAATTATTTTTTTAAATTTAAAAGGGCTCCCAATCAAACAGTTTCAGAATTATTTGGTAATAATGTAGATGCTAAATGGGCTAATATAGTCTACGTAGGTCAAATAGCAGAAAAAGATATTCAAAATTTAGAAAATAATTCAAGACTTCGTAATAAGGTTAGAAAAACTATAAATAATCTAAATCAAATTCAATTTAAAAATGAGATATTTAGTATTACAAAAGTAAGATGATAAGCAGCTGATTGCTTAATGTTTCTTCTATGCTTACTTTTTTCCGGTTAAAACCAGCGTTCCTGCCCAATCCTGGCTTTGATTTGATCTCCAGCTTTCAACCTCTTTTAGCCCTGCGCTTGAAAAAATTTCAATCCACTCTGCTTCTTTGAGCATCATCATCTTGGTACCTACTTTTTCTTCCCAAGAGTGAGATTCTTGATTTTCATAATATAAGTCAATGCCTGCGATCAGCCTCCCCCCTTTATTCAGCCATGAATCTGTAATTTTCTTTACAGTTAGAGCTGGATTGTCTAAATAGTAGAGAACCTCCATCGAATGGATTAAGTCAAACTTATCGGGAGAACTATAGGTATCAATATTTTCATGTAAATATTCAGATTTATTGTCACCGTTTCTGGCCTTTTCAATCATTTGTTTCGCCCCATCAATCCCAACAGAGCGAACACATAAAGGATCATTTTCTACCCTTCTTACAACCCAGCCATTCCCGCAGCCCAAATCTAAAAAGCTAAAACTTCTTTCGCAACCTACCCTTTCTTGGATTGCAAAACTTATCATGTCTTCAACAGCCAATGCATGGCCTTTTTCCATTCCAGTATCTTTGCCCTGCTCAGCCCATTCACCAAAAACTTCTGTTGCTATTCTCATAAATTATTTTTTCAAATTGATTTAGTCAATAAGAGCGCTTGCATGAAAACTTATATGCTCATTAATAAAGGTGGCTATAAAAAAGTAGCTATGATCATACCCTGGCTGCATTCTAATTTGCATTGGAAAGTCAGTTGCAGCAGCTGCGTCTTCTAGCAATTTAATCTTAAGCTGCTCATCTAAAAAATTATCAGCCTCTCCCTGGTCTATAAGCACAAGCAAAGAATCCTTTGTATTAGTTGATGAGCTTTTGACTAGCTCGACAGCATCATGTTGTGCCCATTGACTATGATTGTCTGTTGGATTGCCGCCAATGAATTCTCCTAGTGCCTTTTGTCCCCATGGGCAGTTTATTGGGGAACAAATTGGTGAAAAGGCTGAGACTGATGAATAACGTGTCGGATTTTTTAGCGCGATAGTTAGCGCACCATGCCCTCCCATAGAATGTCCAGAAATAGATACTTTGCTGGGGTTAACTGGAAATTGAGAATTAATAAGAGATGGGAGTTCGTCAACAATATAATCATACATTCTGTAGTGTTTCGACCAAGGCTGTTCAGTTGCATTAATATAGAATCCTGCACCAAGACCAAAATCATAGGAGCCCTCAGGATCGTCGGGCACACCCTCTCCTCGGGGACTGGTATCAGGACATATTATAGCGATCCCATAAGTTGCGGCATGCTGCTGTGCACCCGCTTTAGTAACAAAGTTTTCGTCAGTGCAAGTTAACCCAGATAGCCAATAAAGAACGGGAACATTACTCTTCTCTGCTTGAGGTGGAAGAAAAATTGAAAAAGTCATATCGCAGTTAAGAACAATTGATCGATGTCTATACCGTAATTGCTTTCCTCCGAACATCTGATTGCAACTAAGTTGCTCCAAGCTGGCCTCTTGCTTCATTTAAAATTCAACAACCGATCTAATGCTTTTGCCAGCATGCATAAGATCAAAAGCTTTATTAATATCTTCTAAAGGCATCTTATGAGTAATTAGGTCATCGATATTAATTTTTCCATCCATATACCAATCAACAATTCTTGGCACATCAGTTCGACCTCGGGCCCCACCAAACGCAGTCCCTCGCCAAGAGCGTCCGGTTACAAGTTGGAATGGGCGAGTTGTAATTTCTTTGCCAGCGCCAGCCACGCCAACTATGCAACTTTCTCCCCAGCCCTTGTGACAGCACTCTAGTGCCTGTCTCATTACCTCAACGTTACCAATGCATTCAAAGCTATAATCAACTCCGCCTCCAGTCATATCTATAATGTGGTCGACAACATTCTCCACTTCATTGGGATTAATAAAATCTGTCATACCAAACTGAGTTGCCAGGGGAATGCGTGCAGGATTAAGATCAATGCCAATGATGCGTGTTGCACCTACCATCTTGGCACCCTGTACAACATTTAAACCTATGCCGCCCAAGCCAAATACTGCAACAGTAGAGCCAGCCTCAACCCCCATTGTAAATGCGACTGCCCCAATGCCAGTAGTAACTCCGCATCCTATGTAGCAGATTTTATCAAAAGGTGCGTCCTTTCTAACTTTTGCCAAGGAGATCTCTGGTAATACCGAATAATTGGAGAATGTTGAGCACCCCATGTAATGCAGTATAGACTTGCCCTCAAAAGAGAATCGGCTTGTACCATCTGGCATTACACCTCTTCCCTGCGTTGCTCTGACCGCCTGACATAAATTGGTTTTTGGGTTCAAGCAAAAATCACATTCTCTACATTCTGCGGTATAAAGTGGAATAACGTGATCGCCCGGCTTCAAAGTTTTAACATCTGGGCCAACCTCTTGAACAATGCCTGCGCCCTCGTGGCCAAGAATCGCCGGAAATGCTCCCTCTGGATCATCGCCAGAAAGGGTAAATGCGTCTGTATGACATACGCCAGTTGCTTTAATCTCAACTAGAACTTCGCCAGCTTTTGGTCCCTCAATATCTACCTCAACAATTTCTAATGGTTGCCCTGCTTCAAAAGCAACAGCCGCTCGTGTTTTCATAAATATACTCCTCTGGTTGAACTAGTTTTCAATATTTCCTAATTTTTTAATTAGCTCATTATCTTCTAGAGAGTCTGAATAATCTAATGCGCCTAAATTATCTTTTAATTGTTGTGTGGTTGATGCGCCCAAGATTACAGTTGATACATTTTTGTTAAGTAAGCACCAAGCTATTGCGAGCTTTGAGGGGTCAAGGTCATAATCTTTAGCTAACTTTATAAAATTAGCGACTCTTTTCATTCTTTCTTGGCCTCTATCTGATTCGAGCATATGTTTTCTTAGCCATTCATACCCCTTTAACGATGCTCTGGACCCTTCAGGAATGCCATTTAAGTATTTGCCAGTTAGCGCTCCTGATGCCAACGGCGACCATGTTGTAGTGCCCATTCCATATTTTTTAAAGATGGGCTCATACTCGACCTCAAATCTACCTCTATCTAGTAAGTTATATTGAGGTTGCTCCATTGAAGGGGGTGTTAAATGATTTTCTAAGGCAAAAGCATACGCCTGATCAATCTCATCTGCTGTCCACTCAGAAGTTCCCCAATATAATATTTTTCCTTGGGTAACTAAATTATGCATAGCCCAAACCGTTTCACCTATAGGGGTATCTGGGTCTGCTCTATGACAAAAATAAAGATCAAGATATTCAACTTGTAGTCTTTTCAGGGCTTGATGGCATGCTTCAGTAATATGCTTTCTGCTTAAACCCATTTGAGTGGGTGAGGGATTTTCATGAGCCCCAAAAAAAACTTTTGAACTAACGCAATAAGAATCTCTAGGATGATTTAAGTTACTTAATGCCTCTCCCATGACAACTTCTGACAAGCCTCTTTCATATCCTTCTGCGTTATCAAAAAAATTAACGCCTGCATCCAAGCACATTCCAAACATTTCCTCTGCTAATTTTGAATTAACTTGTTTGTTAAATGTTACCCACGATCCAAAGGATAGCTCAGAGAGCTTTAGCCCTGATTTACCAAGATTTCTATACTTCATATTTTTTAATTAGAATCATAATTTATCAACAATTTTTTTTATTTCTTTTATGTGCTCGATTGTTGTTCTACAGCATCCGCCAATCACAGAAGCTCCATTATTAATCCATTCCACGACAAACTCTTTGTACTCATCGTGATCAATGGGCTGATGATTATGATAATGCCATTCATCAGAATCACTAACAAAGCCCTCTAGCTTATTTTTTTTGTATATTGAAGAATTGGCATATATTCCAAAACTTTTTTCTTTTTTAAGTTTTTCAATTGCCAGGCTTGCTGTATCTGCATGAACACAATTAACTAATTGGCAGTCAATGTCTAATTTTAGACCCTCGCTGATTGCTAGATCTAATAGTTCGGTACTTGGAAGTCTGTTAAGTTTGTTTCCTCTTGTGGTCCAGCTTAACCAAACTTTATTAGAAAAATTTTTGGCAGTTGATGCAGCAATTGTGCCCTCATAAATTGATGCCATTGTCTCGCAAATAATGATGTCCACTTCATCTTGATAAACTCCACCCAATGTCTCATAAAACTTTCTTAGCTGTTTTTCCTTTGAACTTAAATCTGGCCTGAAAGTTACATGAATAGGAGGAAAGCATCCCGCAATCTTGGTTTGAGTTCCACATTTAATAACTGCTTCTTGGCACAATTCTAGTGATCGCTTAGCTAAATCTTCATAGGGGAGCGCAGTTGGTTCTCGTTTTAATAATTCTGGAGTGGCTTGGTAATTTGATGTGGTGATTACATCTGCGCCAGCCTCTATATTATCAATATGTATTTGTTTAATAACCTCGGGATTATGGATTAAGCAATACGCTGACCATATAGATGTTTTAAAGCTTGGGAGGTACTCGCCACGATTTTCAAGCTCGGTACCAAGTGCTGAATCTAAGATTAGGGGTTTCATGTGATGTTCAGATAATAAATTAAGCTTGTTCTATAGCGACTGATTGTAACAGAGCAGTGAATTAGATTTTCACATGAAATGTTTTATGAAATTTAAGATAAAACCAAGTTTATTTACTTTTTATTTTTAATTAACTGAATTTAGCTTTCCAAGGTGTTAAGTCTAAATCAGTACCATGTGCTTGAGGATTAAAATCTTTATCAAAAAATAATTTGTAATCTGCGTAATTGCTTCTTAATGCACCTTTCTTTGAAAAGAAAAATTTGAACATGCTTTTGAATGTAGATAGTTTCCAGAATTGTTTCTCGTGTCTTAACATCTTGATTGCAACTCTTGTGTTTGCATGAATCATATCAACCAATGCATATCTCATTACAATCTTCATTATTGTATCTGAACCATTTACTGCTTTATAAACGTCGTATGCAACTGATCTATGTTCTACTTCTTCTAAACTATGCCACTTCCACATATCTGCTACTGGATTGTCTGACTTAATAAGATTGCCTTTCAAAATACTTGCACCCATTGATGCGGTAATATGTTCCATTGCTGTTGTGATTGCTAATCGTATTTTGTTGTCTACTTTATCTGTATAAGATTTTTCTAATTTTTTTACAAATATACTTTCTAACTCTTCTAAGTCATACCCCTTGAGTTCACATAATAGTTTGTTGTATTTGATGTGTTCTCTTGTGTGTGTTGCCTCTTGTATGCAGAACATACGAATCTCTTCGGACATCTCTTTGCTCACTTCGTCTTTGAATGCACGAACGCTATTCATAAAAAACTTCTCGCCTTTTGGAAAACTGATGCTTAAGGCATTGAAAACTGCAGTTAAGAATGCATCATCGTTTGCCCAATTAGAAGATAGGTGTTTTTGCAGTTCAAACGAAGGGTCTCTCTTTATCATTGTCATATTAATTTTTCGTTTTTTTAAACTAGTAGACGGTCACTTTATCTATTGACATAAATTATGTCAATAGATCTAATTCTTAAAGTACTGTTTGAAGTTACTCCACGGTTACGGTGGTTCTAATTATTCACTCTCAACATGAAACAATTTATTGTAGAGTTTCCACTCGCTGTCAATCTTTACGAAAGACAAGGTATCTAAGAAAGTTATACCTAAATATTTATCTCTAACTTTTACTGATGCTGTTGCACCCTGTATTTCACATGAAAGAATTTCGAAAACAACATTTTCACCTTTTTCTTTTGGTGAAGGTTGTTGAGATGCTACAAAATCAGAAAAATCATCTACTGACATTTCCATAAAATCTCCATGAAGGTAACCAACTACCTTCGCATTGATATGAAATGCTTGTTTTACTTTATCAGGATTAGATTCGTCCATGCTATCAACATAGAGTTGAACTACGTTTTCAATCTGCTCTTTGTCATTCATTATTT
>Ga0209192_10001093_pt1 | contig 22911 bp, 25 predicted proteins | sample ArcticOcean_MG_C_11_FD_187433 | JGI IMG/M metagenome (GOLD analysis project Ga0209192, IMG submission 187433) | Marine microbial communities from western Arctic Ocean - ArcticOcean_MG_CB2_154 (SPAdes) (version 2) | ecosystem: Environmental > Aquatic > Marine > Oceanic | place: Arctic Ocean... | reverse complement strand
TACAATAAAATTACAATAAAATTACAATAAAATTACAATAAAATTACAATAAAATTACAATAAAATTACAATAAAATTATTATCTCTGTTTTTTTGTTTTTCCTTTTGATTTTTTTTTTTTCGTTTTTTTCTTTTTTGAAATTCTTTTTTTCGTTTTGGATTTTCCTCCAGGTATTTTGAATGATGGTGGTCCAACCGTACGCTGTGATATCATTGGTTCTGGTGGTTTTAGTTTGTGCATATCAGTAAACATGGCATCAAATAATGTTTTACAATCGTTTGGTGGTCGTAACTGTAATCCATACCTACCAGTTCGTTCCAAAATATCATTGTATAAATAATGCGTATTAATGGATTGATAATCTCTTGATAATTTTGTTACTATATCAGTTTTACTGTCTACCTCACAGAATAATTCATATAATGCAGCATATTTCTCTTCAAACTTTGTTTGATTTTCGTTTATATACGTTTGAAAAATATTCCACTTCAAATAATAATAAAAATGGTTTGCTAACATCATAATACTTAGGTCTTTTATTAGTTCTTTTGGTGAATTATCGCCTTTTTTTCTTAATAATGAAGAATAATCATGACACCAATCCATATCTAAATCTATCATTTTTACATCAAACTTTGTTGCATTAATTATATTAATAACAAAATTTGCTGGTTTAATATCAAAACATATTAATTTACTATTATTGTGTAATTTTGTAAGTAATTGTATTAATTGAGTTGCAATGTTGATATCAGTATCTTGTAATTCTGTGTTTTGTTTTCTATTTTGATAACCAATATAGGGTTCACCCCGTTTTTTATTTTCTGTATAAAAATCAAATAAACTCATATCATATGCTTCACTTATAATAATAGTATGTACTGAATACGACGAATACGACGAATACGACGAATGATGTTTTTTGATTAAAAATCCATAAAAAAATAATTCTGGTGAAATTCCATTATCAGATGCATTTTTCCAATTAGAATGGTCTCTATTAAGAGAAGTATTAAAATCTGTTATTAATATGTGTTCAATATATTGTTGTACGTATTCAAATGGTATACCTTCATCAATATGTTTACGTTTCTTGTTATCAATATCAATATCAATATCAATATTCTGGTCATTTATAAAAGCCTGTATATTCTCCTCGGGTATATATGATGGTAATAGTGAATCCACTGATTGTCTAACAACAATGTTTTTTGTAATGGTTTTATCATTACTGGTAACACTATATTTTGTTACACTATTATATGACCCCCTAGTAGAAGCAGATGTATCTTCTTTATATGTTGAATTCGTAAATGTTTTATTTAATATATCATCAATAGATTCATTAATAGATTCATAAATATCTATTGATTGATTTTCAAAAGTAGCCATATATTATATTACTATATTTTTCTTAAATATAATCACAAGGTATAGGTTTCCATTTGCCATTTATTAATTCAAATGGTTTTCCGCAACCAAATATTAAGTCATCATTCACTAATTTATCACATTCTATTTTAGACAAATGAGGATTGATTTGTGTATAATTACGTTTATAAATTCCACACCGAAATATGCGACAATTTATTTGTACTACTTCTATATTTTGATTACAATGAGGACAAACAATAAAAAACGTCATATATGTATATAGTTGAATACATTTATATCAATAATACCTATAAAAAGTAGTTGAAACGTACAATATGAATGTTCTCACTTTGCATCAGAAATGTAAAAAATAGCTATTGGACTATATGTTGTAGTGGTATTCATAATAACCTAACCGTTTTTAAAGTAATTAGTATTAAATACACCATTATGCAGTCAAAATCTATCGAACCAATTCATCCAACCGATGAAAATATTATTACCGGGTTGAAAAAGCTTGACGTGGGCCTGGACAATTATATAAGATATATTATATTACGCCCAGATTGTCGTGGGTATGTCATAGAAAATGAGTATAACCCTGATCATAATTATTCATTATATTCATATGTATACGAAGACTCTACCCAAGCAACTCACAGACACGAACAACTATGCAATGCGGTTATGTTAATTCCTTTAACACATGAGAGAACGCGTTCTCCAAATACTAATAACCCGATCGAAGGCTGCCGGTACGAGGACACTGTGATGGGGAAATGTATTTTTGAAAACGGTAAAAACGTAACCGGCGATACGATACCCCATTTTAACCCGAGAAGTAAGAGTCTCGGTCGTCTAATGCCACCTGAATGGAAGGAAGAAGTATTTACACGATATGAGAATCGTGGTGACATGACACGCAATATAGTCGGTATAGCGTATTTGATTTTGGGGCTACAGTTCAGTCTGGTTCGGGGTCTCTACCCAACGGTTCATGGTAGCCGAAGTGTATACCATACGGATAAGCATTCCCGTATCATTTTCGCGATGAAGAGACGAAAGGGTCTTACTAAGAAAGATTTTGTTGCTCACTTCGTGCGAACCGCCGAATTCAAGAATACGGATTAATAAACGTGTAGTTAGATAGATAGATTTTTATATAAAGTAAATTAAGTATACAGTATTTTTTTATGATTTTCTTGTCATACGAATGATATCATAAGCAATGCGTGAAATAACAAACAGTATTATTATAGTTTTAGCCATGATATTCTATATCAGTTATGATGGTCAAGTATTGTAAAAAAGGAATCAATTTTACATTTACAAGTTTTTTTGTAAATATAGATTATATGACAAGTGATTTAATAAATAATTATGCATCAAAATTAGGATTTTTGTTTGTATGTATAATGATTATAGCAAGTGGATACGTAACCCAAGTGTTACCCTGCCAAACCCAAGTATATTTACAAAATGGAATGATGGGAAAACATATCATTGGATGGTTAATTTGTTTCTTGTTTATCATGTTAGAGGGCGGGTGGTCATTTAATATGGAAGAACAGGAAAAGGCCGATGTAGATTGGTCAAATGGAAATGCAATTGATACGCTTATATTTGGTGCTGGTTTATATATTATTTTCTTATTAACAGCCAAGATGAAATTAATACCAAGTACGATATTATACGTACTACTATTTAGTGTTTATTTAATAAATACCCAACGACAATATTGGACGAACCGCAATATAATTTCATCAAGTCAAAATGACAAAATGATAACAATGATAAAGACAAATTCTACTTTAGCTATAGGAGTGTTTGCATATGGTATTATAGAATACATACTTTATAAAAAAAATGAGTATGGTAATAAGTTCAGTTATATAGAATTATTCTTAACTGGACAAAAATGTAAATCGTTAGAAAAAAAATAGTGCAAAAATAGTAAAAAATTGATGATAATATGATTTGGTTTGATAAATCATATTAGCCTAACCAAGAGTTGTTATCAGGATGTTCATTAATTTGTTGTTTGATGCCGTTTTGTGTTACATATTGTTATATAGTATGTCAAATGTTGTATTGTATCCCGTTGTACATTTGAATAATGAGGTTATTGTTTTATTGGGTTGTGAAAATCCACGATTGCAAGACCAAAGAATCAATAGTGTATTGACATATATAGAAACAACAACCAGTCCAGTTACTTTATATTTATCAGGAGGGTCAAAATATGGTAATACTGAGAGTGAGTCTTCTATTATGAAAAGAAGAATCCATAAATTACACCCAAATGTCAACATATATATTGACCCTGAATCCAAAAACACTGTGGAAAATTTTGTTAACTTACACCGTTGGCTACAAGAAACAAACAATCCAATAGCAAAGGTTATTATTGCAACTTCTGATTTTCATAAAGAGCGAGCGGAGAAAATATTTAATTTAATTGTAGATGAGATTGAACCAGAGTGGAATTTAAGCACGAGCAACTGCGATTGGTGTTGGGATGCAGAAGCGACCCATATGAAAAATATTCAAAGTGATATAAAAAAGGCACTTAGTCGTTAATCTGTATACTCATACAATATGGTGTTTCCCGTGGTCAGGGTATAATGTAAATATATTGATGTTACCAAGCTTTGGTACAACACTTTTGTATGATATTATTCATTTTTAATATTATCATATTACACGTATTATTTACACGGTTATGTTAACGTTTCTTTTAATATTTGTATTTGTTCGGGTGTTAATGTTTCTGGAAATTCAACTTTAAAAACAATTATCAAATCACCCGTAGTTTCACCGCGTTTCATACCTAATGATTTGACTACTTTTTTATATTCTGGTGGTATAACTGATGGATTTGTTGCATTATTTATTGCAAATTGTTTGCTGTTTAAATGTACAATTTCTATATGAAACCCACATAATGCGTCTTTCAATGAAATTGTTTTATTATATATTAAATTCAATCCATCTCGTTTAAAGTGTTCATGTTTTGCGATGGTTATTATCAGATGAATCTCACCTTTTTTTGAATTTACTATATTACCCTTTTCTTGTATTACTATAGTTTCTCCTTCATTTATACCTTGTGGGATATTAATATATAATTGTTCAACTTCTCTTCGCTGTTGATTATTTTCATTCACCATACGATTTATATTAATGGGAAATACACAACCTACATAACATTGTTCCATTGTTAATAATATAGTCATTTTTATGGGTTCTATACGATTTCCAAAATGAAATTGTGTATGGAATGCATTTGGTTGACCGTTGTGAAAAATATTGGCTCGTTGCATTCCATGTGCTCCATTCAATCCCCCCATTCCATTAAACATCATATTAAATATATTATTAATATCATTAAATTGGTCTGCATTGTCAAAGTTTAAATTTTCTCCCATTGCGTCCTTTGTATCATATTTTTTTCGTAAACTTGCATCACCAAGTGTTTCATATGCTTCGTTTATTTCTTGGAATTTTTTGGTTGCTTCTTCATTTGGATTTCTATCTGGATGATATTTTAAAGATAATGCGCGATATGCTTTTTTTATCTCTATATCACTTGCATCATTATTAACGCCTAAAACACCATAATATGACATGTTATTATTATAGTAGTAGACTACATTTTTTCTATATATTATTTCTATTAAATGTTATATAGAAATTATCATGTAATATGTAATAGTAATGAGTGATAACTCCACATTTATAAAGAAATATCGTCCATACCGATTAACTGATTTTTATACAAATGACACATTTAAACAAGCGGTTAATACATTGATATCTGTTGATGATATTAACATTTTATTTATTGGGAATAATAACTCGGGTAAAACGTCATTATTGAACACATTAATACGAGAGTATTATGATTTATCTACAACTGATTCTTTACCTGAAAATAATATTCTATTTGTGAACAACTTGAAAGAACAAGGTATTCAATACTTTCGTAATGATATGAAAACATTTTGTCAATCTATGTCCTCAATATATGGCAAAAAGAAATTAGTATTAATTGATGATATTGACACAATTAATGAACAAAGTCAACAAGTATTTCGTAATTATATTGATAAATATAGAAATAACATACAATTTATTTGTGTTTGCAATAATGTGCAAAAAGTGGTTGAAAGTATCCAGTCCAGATTACATATTATACAAATTCCTTCGCCGAATAATCTTCAAATTAAAACATTGATGAATAAAATAATTACAAATGAACGTATTGTCGTTGACGAAGAGACCAAAGATTATATACTAACCATTTCAAATAAGTCTATACGACGCATGGTGTCAATATTAGAAAAACTTTACATATATAACAAACCGATTACGAAAGAATTATGTGTTAAAATATCATCTATAATATCATTTACCCAATTTGAAAATTACATATCTATGCTTCAATCTAATAATTTACATGGAGCAATACAATTAATGTATACGATTTATGATTATGGGTATTCTGTTATTGATATTTATGATTATTTATTTTCATATATTAAAATTACAGATACAATTAATGATGATATTAGATATAAAATTACTATTGTCCTATGCAAATACATCACTATATTTAATATGATACACGAGGATTGTATTGAACTCGCGTTATTTACGGGAAACGTATATAATATATTTCATCCTGATACGGCTAATAACTAAAATATATTGACAAGAAACTGTTTAGAAATAAAATTCTTACTATATTATATATTATGGATTTTTTTTCGTCTATGTTTAAATCACGTCGCGGAAGGGGTAGTGTTACACCAAAAACTGTATTTAACTCTACAACTGACAATGTAGCTGCTACTGATGCCAAGGCTGTCGCTGATGCCCAAGCTGCTGCTGATGCCACCGAAGCAAAGGCTGCTGCTGATGCCAAGGCTGATGCGGATGCCAAGGCTGCCGCTGATGCCAAGGCTGCTGCTGATGCCAAGGCTGCCGCTGATGCCAAGGCTGCTGCTGATGCCAAGGCTGCCGCTGATGCCAAGGCTGCTGCTAAGGCTGCTGCTGATGCCAAGGCTGCCGCTGATGCCAAGGCTGCCGCTGATGCCAAGGCTGCTGCTGATGCCAAGGCTGCCGCTGATGCCAAGGCTGCTGCTGATGCTGAAGCAAAGGCTGATGCTGAAGCAAAGGCTGCTGCTGATGCTGAAGCAAAGGCTGCTGCTGATGCTGAAGCAAAGGCTGCCGCTGATGCCAAGGCTGCCGCTGATGCCAAGGCTGCCGCTGATGCAAAGAAGGCTGCTGATGCAAAGAAGGCTGCTGATGCAAAGAAGGCTGCTGATGCAAAGAAGGCTGCTGATGCCAAGGCTGCCGCTGATGCATAATAAATTTCAATTATTCTAAGGATTTAGAAGAATAATGTGTAAATAATAATATAAAATATATGTTATTATTATGCAATGTCTAATCAAATAATCAAATATCCGATACCATCCCAATTATTATTTGATTTATTAGATAAAATATGTTTAAAAAAAGAAAATTATTATTTAGTTGACATGAATGCATACCGGAAAATGATGTTTCATAATTATCATGAAGAATTTTGTAATGATTTAAAAGAATATTATTTTGTTAGTAAATGGAATTATTTAACTCGTGAAATGACATACAAATCACTATTAAACATAATAAGACAAATATGCAAGAAAAACTTAATAAGATTTGATTCTCAAATGAAATATAATGAATCAAACTACAAAATAGATTATTTAATTTATTATTGATAACATGATTATCTAATAACAATAAAATATACTATCATATTATATAAAAGATAGTACAATGGTATTTGGTATAAAGAATGTTTCACATTATGTTATTGCTTTTGGGTTAATATATGTAGGGTCAACCCTAATAGCAAATACTAAAGAAAAATTAGAAACAAACGACGAGTATAAGATAATACAAGATTATTTATTGAACGAATCACCATTGTATGGTTATAACCGCCCCAAACTGTGGATTCATTCCAAATATGAAATTAACGCAAGAACATGGAAAGATTTCCAATCCCGAAATACAACCGATTTAAATCAACCATATTTGCATTTAATAATAAAATCAATCATAAATCATTGTGGTGATGATTTTAATGTATGTTTAATAGACGACGAGTCATTTAATAAATTACTACCTGAATGGGATGTCAATGTCAGGTCCATGCCAGAACCAACAAAATCTCAATATCGTGAATTGGGTATGGCCCGATTATTGGAAATATATGGTGGATTGGTAGTACCTAACTCATTCTTATGCATAAAGAATTTAAAACCGATGTATGACGATATGGTAAGTAATGGTAAACCATTTGTATGTGAAAGTATAAACAAAACATGTGATATGATAAATAGAACAACAGATAAACCATTTATTCCAAATACCTATATAATGGGTGCACCAAAGAATGATAAGTATATGAAAGAGCTAATTGAATTTATAAAATCTACAAATAAAACACATCCAACCACTGAGTGTGATTTTGTAGGTTCATTATCAATAAAATGTCAACAAATGATTTCTGATAATAAACTTGATTTAATAGGAGGTGAAAAGGTAGGTATAAAAACAACAAAAGGTGACCAGATTGTTTTAGATAATTTGATGGAAGAAGCATATTTAGACATAGATAATCGTACAGTGGGAATTTATATCCCTGCAGATGAGGTGCTACAACGTACAAAATACCAATGGTTTGCAGTATTACCGAGTAATCAAGTACTACAATCAAAAATGATAATTTCAAAATATATATTAGCATCCATGGTAGATTCAACAAACGAATATTATAAATCGTCAAAAATACATAGTGTGGTGACAATATAATAAAAAAAATAATATAAACCAATGACTTTATATTACTTTATTAATAATAGACATGGAAAATGATTTTGGAAAGGATAATAATAGTGAAAATATATTGAAAAATGACAAAGAACAAGCAAATGTAATAGTAAATGAAATATTTGACAAATATGAATCAAATAGTTATATGTATCAAAAAATAAATACCTATTTTTGTAATCAAATTGCGAATATGTTTGAAAATATGAATGAATCACATAACCAACGAGTAATAAGATACAATGAACTAACAAATGAACAAGATACATTTATCCAAAGTTTTTTAAACAATAACCAATATTTTTACTCGGCATCAACAGATAATTTCTTTTATTATGATGGTATTCATTATCAATTATTCAATGAGGATGATATCTTGTATAATGTGTTGAATTTATTAAATCGTGATGGTTCATTAATGACGTGGAAACAAAAGACTCGTTTGAATATAATGAAGAGAATACGAGAATCAAGTTTATTACATACTGTTCCCGAATCTGCAACAATTCAGTCTGTAATAGACCGGTTGTATCCTATAATATTTAAAACTCGTGCAGAAACAAAGCATTTTTTGACAATACTTGGTGATAATATATTTCGTAAACAATCATCCTTAGTATATTTTATAGATACGGATGCTAAGTTTTTTCTAACGCAGTTAAATCATATGAGTCAAATGTTTATTGGTTGCAATTTAGCACAGACATTTAAATACAAATATCACGACCATAAATACGATGATTGCCGATTAGTAAATATAAACAGCAATGTAAAATCGGAGGTTACATCTGGGCAAATAATAAACCAAAATGTTCCAGATATTTTATGTGTGGCATGTCATTATTCTTTGCGATATAATTCAGCAGATGGTTATATAGAAAATTATTGTAATGATGTCAAATTACCTGAATACGTGTACTTTATGAAAAATATGGATATACATGAAGTAATAAATGAGTTTGTAAATAACGTAATAGATATAGAAGAAACCCAAACGAATACTGTATCCACCGTACAAATATTAGATAATATATCAAATACTACAAATATCCGTGTTCCTCAAATAACATGGAAAAATATGCAATATTTATGGAAACAATTTTTAGAAGATAAAAGCCTACCTGCAGTAGTATTTTTACAATCATTAAAAACAATGTTAATTGAAAAGTTAAAAAAATATTATAACCCTACGACTGATAGCTTTATTGGTGTATGTAGTAAATTCATACCATCAATACATAAATTTTTGGATTTTTGGAATGAAACTATGACAGAAGATGATACTGAATATGAATTAGAGGTTGATGAACTATTAATATTGTTTCGTAAATGGTGTGAATTAAATAATGAATTTGCACCACAGATAAGTGATAAGCAGATGGTGGATTTAATTGTATATTATCACCCATCAATTGAAATAGACCGTGATAAATTTATATCAAAAGTACGTTGTTCGTTATGGGATAAACAACTTGAAATACAAGTATCTATGGATGCGCTTAAAATGCAACTACAAAATGATCATACAAGTGTAATAACAAATACGGTGAGGGCAGCTTCTCCGCCAATATGTAAAAATATATCGATATACGATGCGTATATATTTTATTGCAAATCTATATCAGGTTCACATATAACGAATCCAACAACGAATCGTCGTCAAATTATTAGTAAAGGATATTTTGAAAAATATATATTTGATAATTACCAAGAATATATTATAGATTCTAAATTTATATCAGGTGATTGGTATGATTAATTAGGTTTCTAATATATTTAGATATCTGCAGGACTTAACCCCATAAGTCCCCCCCCAGATTGTTTGTTTTTACGACTTTTACGAGCGGTTTTTTTGACATAACCGAATTTGCCTTTCTTTGCAAAGAATCCGTGCTTCTCTAAACGTTTTTCTTTTTTGGCGGTTTTGTGTTTCTTGGAAGAAACAATACGACCCCATTTGTTCATCAATAAATCCTTTTTCTTGAGTTCGCCGCTGGTTTTATACGCGGTGCCATTCATAACTTGTGTACGAGAACCAAAAAGTTCATCAAATACTGCACTTTTTAAATGGTATTTACCATCATTTCCTCGAACTGGACGTTTCATTATATACTATGTAAATAAAATATAATGAAATCATCTAAATTATATAGAAGACGTACTAAAAATATAACCAGTAGGAAAATAGTATAATGGTATTTCTTGTTTTGCGGGGGGCGGATTCATACTCGTATTCCTAACATTTTTAAATCTACGAGAACGTAACATTTGAGAATATCGCATTTTATTACTTTGTGATGGGTCATTTCCAGCGGTAGTAGTTTTGGAATATCCAATATTATTACATGTAGACCGCTCACCGTTGCAAAATTTATTAATATCAAACATGCTGGGTTTTTGAGGCATTTTCAAATATATATACATAACGATATAACAAATTGTCATAAAATTGAATTAAAACAATCTGTATTTCTTATATTATAATTTGAATATGGCTTCTTTAAAGACTACATCTACACCTACCGTTAAATCAAGTGCAAATGATTTACTTGCGCTACAGTATCAACAAAAAACTGATAAACAACATATATTAGATAACCCAGATACATATATTGGTTCTGTTGAAAACGTAGATGCATCCTTATGGGTTTACGATGAAGCAACCCAAAAAATTTGTTATCGCGATATTGAATATATTCCAGGATTATACAAATTATTTGATGAAGGAATTGTAAATTGCAGGGACCATGTCATAAGAATGATTCATTCACCAACGATATCAAAACGATTTGTAACATATATTGATACTACAATTACTGAAGACGGTACAATTACAATGGCTAACGACGGAAATGGTATTGATATTGCTAAACATCCTGAAAATAATTTATGGATTCCTGAAATGGTATTTGGACATTTACGTACATCAACCAACTATAATAAAAATGAAAAGCGTATTGTTGGTGGAAAGAATGGATTTGGGTTTAAATTGGTTCTTATTTGGTCTACATATGGTCGGGTAGAAACAGTAGACCATACTCGTGGACTCAAATACATTCAAGAATTTCACGATAATCTGGACCGTATTGACCCACCCAAAATCACTAAGGTGGCAACAACTGCTAAATCTTATACAAAGGTCACCTTCCGTCCTGATTACAAGCGTTTTGGTATAAATGGAATAACCCCCGATATGTTAGCTCTGTTAAAGAAGCGTATTTATGACATTGGTGCAATAACTGACCATTCTATCAAAAAAATCAAGGTTAGTTGTAACGATACGACTATCAATGTGAGGAATTTCCAACAATATATTGATTTGTATATTGGAGGTAAGGATACAACAAAACGTGTATATGAGCACCCTGACGAACGCTGGGAATATGCAGTAGGAATTTCACCAAATCACGAGTTTATGCAAGTGTCGTTTGTAAATGGAATTTGTACATTCAAAGGCGGCAAACATATTGATTATATTACTGGTCAAATTGTGCGTAAAATGTGTGATTATATTGAAAAGAAGAAGAAAATTAAAGTAAACGCGGCAGCAATCAAAGAACAGATTATTTTATTCTTACGCTGTGATATTGAAAATCCATCATTTGATAGTCAAACAAAAGATTATATGAATACGCCATCAACCAAATTCGGTTCTGTTTGTCAGGTTAGTGATAATTTCATTGAAAAACTTGCAAAGTTAGGAGTTATGGATGTTGCGTGTTCATTAATTGAAGCAAAGGACAATAAACTTGCAAAGAAAACAGATGGGTCTAAAACTAAATCTGTTCGTGGCATTCCAAATCTAATTGACGCCAATTATAGCGGAACCGTTAATTCAAAGGATTGTATTCTTATTTTGTGTGAGGGATTATCAGCTTTATCTGGTATTGTATCTGGATTATCAAGCGAAGACCGTAATACAATGGGCATTTATCCATTAAAAGGTAAGTTATTAAATGTACGCGGTGAACAAATCAAAAAAATTAGCGAAAACAAGGAGATTAATGAAATCAAGAAAATTCTTGGATTAGAAACAGGCAAAGAGTATGAATCAATGGATGATGTACATAAATACTTACGATATGGTAAGATTATGTATATGACAGATCAAGATTTAGATGGCTCCCATATTAAGGGATTGTGTATTAATTTATTCCATAGCGAATGGGCGTCTTTGACAAAAATTCCCGGATTCCTATCATTTATGAATACACCAATCTTACGCGCTAAAAAGGGCGCACAAACCATGCTGTTCTATAACGATGGTGAATATAATACATGGAAAAATAGCTTTGGTGAGGATGGACATACTGGGTGGAATGTAAAATATTTTAAGGGGCTTGGAACATCAACGTCTGCTGAGTTTAAGAATTATTTTGCAAACAAAAAGATTGTTGATTTTGTATATTCTGGTGCAAATAGTGATGATACTATTGATAAAATATTTAATAAAAAACGTGCAGATGATAGAAAGCAATGGCTTGAAGCATATGATAAGGATGCCTATCTAAATACCAGCAACTCGTCGGTTCAATATGAACAATTTATTAACAATGAAATGATTCATTTCAGTACATATGATTGTGCACGTTCTATTCCTAATATGGTAGATGGTCTTAAAATTTCATTACGTAAAATATTATTCGCTGCATTTAAACGTAAATTAACAAGTGAAATTAAGGTTGCACAATTTTCAGGATATGTATCAGAACATAGTGCATATCATCACGGTGAAGCCAGTTTGAATGGTGCAATTGTAAATATGGCACAAAACTTTGTAGGTTCTAATAATATTAATCTATTGGAACCAAATGGACAATTTGGAACAAGATTGCATGGAGGTGACGACAGTGCATCTGAGAGATATATATTTACACAGTTGAACCCATTAACCCGTAGTATTTTCCCAGATACAGACGATTCCGTATTACAGTATTTAAATGATGATGGTACAACCGTTGAACCTGAATATTATGTTCCAATCATTCCATTTGCATTAATGAATGGTATATCAGGTATCGGTACGGGGTTTTCGTGTAATATTGCATCATATAATCCATTAACTATTGTTGATTACTTGACTAAGAAATTAACCAATAAATCAACAAAATCAATTGACTTTGTACCGTATTATGAAGGGTTCAAAGGAAGCGTGCAACGTATAGCTGACAAGAAATATTTGATTAAGGGTGTATATGAGAAGATTGCTGAGGATAAAATCCGTATTACAGAATTACCTATTGGTACATGGACCATGCCATATACTACTTTTCTGGAAACCTTAATGGATGGAACCAGCAAGACGGGTAAGAAAGTAACACCAAGTATTCGCGACTTTATCTCTGTTTCTACAGAGGTATCTGTTGATATTACCATTGTATTTCCACGAGGTTCATTGCGTGAATTAGAAGAAACAATTGATGAGTTTGGCTGTAACGGTGTTCATAAAATATTGAAACTGTCTACCACTAATAGTGCAACTAATATGCACATGTTTAACAAAGATTGTAGATTACATAAGTATGACTCCATTGAGGAAATCGCGGATGAGTTTTATGATGTTAGACTCGGTGTATATGATAAGAGGAAGGAATTCCAAATTAAGAATATGAATCACAAGTTAATTCGGTTAGCGAATCGTGCACGGTATATTCAAGAAAATCTAAAGGGTTCTATTGATTTGCGTCGTAAAAAGGCAAATCAAGTTACAGATTTGTTGGAAGGTATGAAATTTGATAAGATTGATGATGATTACAAGTATTTGGTAAAAATGCCAATGGACTCAGTCACTGATGAGAATGTTGCATCCATCATGAAAGAAAAAGATGATACGCAAATGGAGTTGACGGTATTAACAAATACTACATTAGAGCAGATGTGGTTAGGTGAATTAGCTACATTCAAAAAGAATTATATGACATATAGACAGAAACGTGAAAAAATCCAAGCAGGACAAGTTAAACCAGCGGCAGCTGGTAAGAAGGTGACAAAAAGCAATGTATTAAAAATTAAAAAAAAGTAATTATAGTAAATATTTGTCTATAAGTTTCTGTATATACACACCTTTTTTATATGGATACTACCGTCACTTAATTCATTAGCATGATAAGATATATAATAAACATACATAAATAAAAAAATCATTATTATTATAATGACCAATAATGAGTTTTATAAAATGCGTCTTAGAAAAGATAATCCATGGCATAATATAATTGAACATGAATATACTACATATACAAATTTGTATAAACCACGCGCTGTTGCAGTTACTTATCTAATGTATAGTGGAATGAGTCACGCTGCAGGTGAGACTAATTATTTTACAGAAGATATGGCTGATTCGTATGCAAACGCGTTTCAGGTACATCAAAAACCGTGTATAACTGCTTACATACATAAATATTGGATCCGTAAATTACCTTATATTTGGTATTTGTTTTTGGTTGCTGCACCAGTAGATATATATGCACATACATATCAACTTGTTTTCGGTGAACATGATATATTTTTAGAAGGGGGGGCTTTTTTTATACCATATCAAATTTCTCATTGGTCAATGCTTAGTTTTACATTAATATCACATTCAGTTTATAACCATATCCCTATAGAATATTGGCCCTGTTATTTTGATTTTATACGATGGAACTTGATAGTACATGAGTATATTTATAAGTACACACTAAGAAAATTATCACTGTTTGATCGAATATGTGAGTTTTGTCTTTTCGTCTATTTTGCAATGACAATATATAATGTACTAACACCTGTTATTATACCAGACAGTGAAAAACAGGTTATGGTTCTTATGTAAACTGGTATTACAATAATGAAATCTTGATATAATTAACTACATCATATTCATAACATAGATTTCATTAATTGTATTTCCTTTTCTTGTGTATTAATTATTTCTTTTGCTAAATCCTTTATTTTTGGGTTGTTTGTTCTATTATAAATTTTATGTGTTGTAGTTAATGCCGTAGAATGGTGAGGTATCATTCGGCTTAACCATTGTTTATCATCAACTAATAACTGTTCTCGTAATAATAATATTGATACACCAATAGACAAACTAATTCCAATAGAGAAAACTACTATATTGAAATGTCCCATTGATAAATAATGAACAATCTCATGTGCCCACATCATATTAGAAGCCATTAATATACCTCCGTAAAATAGGGTTAATGATAGATACAAATCTGTCAATCTATATGCTAAAATATTCATAGGATTGAATAGCATACCAATAATTATCATTACGATAAACATAATAAACTGGTGTTTATATAAATTTGAGTTCATTTACATAATACAAAGAAAAAAAATTGCATTATGTAAGATATATCAGTAACATATCTTACATCGTTTTTATATATTGGCAAAGATGATACCCTTGCATTTTACAACATGCAGAAGTATTTGAATCACCACTTTACTATAGAAAACATATAATATAATCAAAATTATTTTATAAATAATAAGCAATGTATTTACTGATGTCTGGGTTATCAAACAGAGGGTGATATTCGTGTTCTTCTTGATGTTTATTAAGTGGAAGATAGTTATTATTGACTAGAAACATGATATACTCTTTCTTTCTTGGCCAGACAAATAATTCGTGATACACATTTTTATCGAAGTAATCTGCGTTGGTTAAATTGTGATTTTTTAGCATTTTACCAATTTGGGGGGTATTATCAAATATTTTATTCATATTATCAACATTACTAACACGCCAATTGTTTAGGGGTTGATTGAATGAAGAAGCGCCCCAAAACATACCGCACATATTAGTAACAGAAGACGTATCCCATTTGTTTAGAGATTGATTGAATGAAGAAGCACCGCCCAACATCCCCTCCATATTAGTGACAGAAGACGTATCCCATTTGTTTAGAGGTTGATTGAATGAAGGAGCACTAATCATATACGCCATAGTAGTGACAGAAGACGTATCCCAATTGCTGATATCTCCATCGAATGAAGAAGCACCATCGAACATCCACGCCATACTAGTGACAGAAGACGTATTAAAAATGTTTAGAGATTGATTGAATGAAGAAGCACCTGCAAACATCCCCTCCATATCAGTGACAGAAGACGTATCCCATTTGTTTAGAGGTTCATTGAATATAGTAGCCATAAAGAACATCCCCTTCATACTGGTGACATTTGATGTATTCCAACCGCTAATATCTCCACTGAATGAAGAAGCACTATCAAACATGTAGTTCATACAAGTGACATTGGATGTATTCCAACTGCTAATATCTCCACCGAATGAAGAAGCCCCACCGAACATCCCCTCCATACTGGTGACATTTGATGTATTCCAACCGCTAATATCTCCACCGAATGAAGAAGCACCAGCAAACATGTGGTTCATACAAGTGACATTGGATGTATTCCAACTGCTAATATCTCCACCGAATGAAGAAGCCCCATCGAACATCCCGCCCATATAAGTGACATTGGATGTATCCCATCTACTAAGACCTTCACCAATAAAGTCACGAGCACGATTGAACATGCCCCTCATATCTGTTACAGAAGACGTATCCCATCTACTTAGATCTCCATTAAATTCATGACACCCATTGAACATATGGAACATATCAGTAACATTACTAACGTTCCAAGTATTAATATGTCCGTACTTTTCCTCTCCTTCTGTTTCATTTTTCAAATATAGTTCTACCGCTATTCGAATGGTTTCGTTATTAAACTCCATTGTAATTATATGATTTGTTACTGAATAAAAATAAATAATGTAATCAATTTTATAAATAAATAGCAATGTATTTACTGATGTCTGTATTATCAAATAGAGGGTGATATTCGTGTTCTTCTTGATGTTTATTAAATGGAAGATAGTGATTATTGACTAGAAACATGATATACTCCTTCTTTCTTGGCCAGACAAATAATTCGTGATACACATTTTTATCGAAGTAATCTGCGTTGGTTAAATTGTGTTTTTTTAGCATGTTACCAATTATGGTCTTCTCAAACATACTAGACATATTAGTAATATTACTATCGTTACTAACATTCCAAATATTACTAACGTTACTAACATTCCAATTATTTAGAGGTTGATTGAATGATTTTGCAAAACCAAACATACGACGCATATCAGTAACATTACTAACATCCCATTTATCCAAGGGTTGGTTGAATGTTATGGCATTCTCAAACATACTATACATATTTGTAACATTACTAACATCCCAATTGTTTAATGGTTGATTAAATGATATGGCATTGCAAAACACACCGTACATATTTTCAACATTACTAACATCCCAATTGTTTAGAGGTCGATTGAATGATTTAGCGTGATTAAACACGCGAGCCATATTAGTAACATTACTAACATCCCAATTGTTTAATGGTCGTTTAAATGATCTGGCACTGCAAAACATACACTTCATATTAGTAACATTACTAACATCCCAATTGTCTAATGGTCGATTAAATGATCTGGCATCGCAAAACATCCTCGTCATATTAGTAACATTACTAACATCCCAATTGTTTAATGGTTGATTGAATGATTTGGCTTCATAAAACAAGCCATGCATATCAGTAACATTACTAACGTTCCAAGTATTAATATGTCCGTACTTTTCCTCTCCTTCTGTTTTATTTTTTACATATAGTTGTACCGCTATTCGAATGGTTTCGTTATTAAAGTCCATTGTAATTATATTGTTCTGTATTTGTTACTGAATAAAAAACATATAATATAATCAATTTTATAAATAATAAGCAATATATTTACTGATGTCTGTATTATCAAATAGAGGATGATATTCGTGTTTTTCTTGATGTTTATTAAGTGGAAGATATTGGTTATTGACTAGAAACGTAACATAATCCTTCTTTCTTGGCCAGACAAATAATTTGTGATACACTTTTTTATCGAAGTAATTTTCGTTGGTTAAATTGTGCTTTTGTAGCATTACATCAATTGTTGTATTCTTAAACATACCTAACATATCAGTAACCTTACTAATATTACTAACATTCCAATTAATTAGAGGTTGGTTGAATGATGAGGCCTTCTCAAACATCCAACTCATATTAGTAACATTACTAACATTCCAATTATTTAGAGGTTGATTGAATGATTTTGCAAAACCAAACATCATATACATATTAGTAACATTGCTAACATTCCATTTATTTAGAGGTTGATTGAATATTTTTGCACGACAAAACATACGATCTATCTTAGTGACATTACTAACATCCCATTTGTTTAGAGGTTGATTGAATGATTCAGCATGATAAAACATGCCGTACATATTTTTAACATTACTAACCTTCCAATTATTTAGAGGTTGATTGAATGATAGTGCGCAATCAAACATGCGATACATACTTGTAACATTTCTAACATCCCAATTATTCAATTGTTGGTTGAATGAATGCGCCTGGATAAACATCCATTCCATCTTAGTAACATTACTAACATCCCAATTGTTTAATGGTTGATTGAATTCTGTTGCACGATAAAACAAACCATGCATATCAGTAACGCCACTAACGTTCCAGGTATTAATATGTCCGTACTTTTCCTCTCCTTCTGTTTCATTTTTTACATATAGTTTTACCGCTATTCGAATGGTTTCGTTATTAAACTCCATTGTAATTATATTGTTCTGTATTTATTAATGAATAAAAAACATATAATATAATCAATTTTATAAATAACAAGCGATGTATTTACTGATGTCTGTATTATCAAATAGAGGGTGATATTCGTGTTTTTCTTGATGTTTATTAAGTGGAAGATATTGGTTATTAACAAGAAACATGATATACTCTTTCTTTCTTGGCCAGACAAATAATTCGTGATACACTTTTTTATTTATTGGTGATTCGAAGAATTCTTTGTTGGTTAAATTGTGTTTTTTTAGCATTTCACCAATTGTTGTATTATCAAACATATAACCCATATCATCCATATTAGTAACCTTACCAACGTTCCAATTTGATAATGGTTGGTTGAATGATTGGGCATATTTAAACATCTTAATCATAGTAATAACATTACTAACGTTCCAATTATCTAATGGTTGGTTGAATGATGAGGCATCACAAAACATACCAAACATATTAATAACCTTACTAACGTTCCAATTATTTAGAGGTTGATTGAATGCTTTGGCATCACCAAACATGTGCCACATATTAGTAACATTACCAACATTCCAATTGTCTAATGGTTTGTTGAATGCTTTGGTACGACTAAACATACCATGCATATCAGTAACATTACTAACATTCCAATTTGATAATGGTTGGTTGAATGCATTGGCACCAGAAAACATATAACTCATATATGTAACGCCACTAACGTTCCAAGTATTAATATGTCCGTACTTTTCCTCTCCTTCTGTTTCATTTTTCAAATATAGCATAACCGCTGGTCTAATAGTATTGTTATTAAACTCCATTGTAATTATTATATGATTTGTATTTGTTACTGAATAAAAATCATATAATATAATCAATTTTATAAATAACAAGCGATGTATCGTGATACACTTTTTTATTTATTGGTGATTCGAAGTAATTTTCGTTGGTTAAATTGTGCTTTCCTAACATTGAACCAATATTGGTATTACAAATGTATGATTTGCGTAGTTGCTCACATAGCGCGTTAGTATTGATTTGTTCCATTCTTTTAATTTGGTAGTCAATCACAAATACAAACGTCATAAAAATAAAATAATTATATTATTTTATTCTATATGAAGCAAAGCATTTATACCTCGGCTTATTATTCTCTAATTGTTCAATTTATTATTGCTATTGTCTGCCTTTTTGGTACATTTATCAAATTAGACAATCAAGATAAAATATTACACGAAGTATTGGTGCTAGAAACAATTGTTCAATTCGTCGAATTTTCTTTTTATATTTGGCTCGTCTATAATTTTAGTAACATAAAAACGGATATTTCCGTAGTAAGGTATTATGATTGGTTTTTCACTACCCCTACCATGTTATTTTCTCTCGTATGTTTCATGATTTATTTTGATAGAAAATCAAATAATCTCTCCACTCGTGATTTATCGTTAGAAAGTATTTACAATGATCATGATAGCATAATAAATAAAATATTGGCGTCCAATGCCCTCATGCTATTTTTAGGATATCTAGGTGAATTAGATATTATTAGCAAGTTAAGTGGGTTTTTAGTGGGTACAGCATTACTATGCTATGCTTTCTACGCTATTTATACTACATTTGTTCAAGACCAAATAGTAAATCAAGCATTGTTCTGGTTTAATTTTATATTGTGGTCAGGATATGGAATTGCCTATTTATTGTCACATGAAAACAAAAATAACATGTATAATGTACTTGATGTATTTGCTAAAAATATCAATGGACTATTCGTATTGTCGTTTATCGTATTCAAATACTATTTTTAGAAATCGTCACCAAATTCGAAAACATCGTCACTTTTCGTTTTATCAGCCAAAGCATATTCAGCTACGCGCTTCTCGAAAAAATTCGTTTTTCCTTCAATACTAATCATTTCCATGAAATCAAATGGATTTTTACTATTATAAATCTTGTCATGACCCAATTGAACAATGAGCCGATCAGCAACAAATTCAATATATTGACACATTAATTCACTATTCATACCAATGAGACGACAAGGAAGTGCTTCGCAAATAAACTCCTTTTCGATTTCAACAGCATCCTTGATGATTTCAATTACTTTACTTTTGCTTACTTGTTTGTTTAATTTACTATATAAAAGTACGGCAAATTCGGTATGAAGTGCTTCATCACGACTAATAAGTTCATTTGAGAAAGTAAGACCAGGCATGAGACCGCGTTTCTTGAGCCAATATATAGAGCAAAATGCGCCGGAAAAGAAGATGCCTTCTATACAAGCAAACGCAACGAGGCGTGTAGCAAAAGAACTGCGTTTGTCATGTATCCATTTGATTGCCCAATCTGCCTTCTTCTTAATACAAGGAAAATTATCCATGGCCTGAAACAAGTTTGTTTTCTCTTCCCTATCCTTGATGTATGTATCGATAAGTAGGCTATATGTTTCTGAATGTACATTCTCCATGGCTATTTGAAAACCATAAAACGCACGAGCCTCTGATAACTGGACTTCTCCCATGAATCGTGTAGCCAAATTCTCCAAAACAATTCCGTCCGAAGCCGCAAAAAACGCCAAAATCATAGAAATAAAATATTTTTCGTCTTTTTGTAAGCTGTCCCAATCACCCAAATCCTTTGACAAGTCAATCTCTTCGGCTCTCCAAAAACAATCGATTTGCTTTTTGTACATTTGCCATATCTCTTGGTCTTGAATTGGAAACATTACATAACGATTAGCATCATCTTGTAACAATGGTTCAATAGACGTTTTAGACATCCTAAATATAACTATAGTAAGATTTTTATATCAGTTATAAATGTCATTTTCTCTACATATAAGTATTTAATAGTCGCAATCAAGTTTTATTATTCGTATGTAAGTGTAAAATAAATTATTACTCTATATATAATAATACGCAATGAATTTAGCTATACGAGATCATAAAATATATCAGATGAAGGCTGAATTGGAAAACCGTAAGAAAATGTTATGTACCAAAAGAAAACAATTGGTCAATAGCGAGAGAGAAAATACATTTTTAAAAGGTGTTGCCGATGACTATGACACATATAATAAACATATAATCTCTCAAAAGGAACAACAACTTCTCTTTTTAAAAATGCTGAACCAATATATCGATAACATAACAAATGATCTACAACTCACTGATACAAAACTAAAAGAGTCGAAACAAGAACAGAGAGAAATCACAAAAGAAATAATTTATTTGAAAAACGAATTAGATGATTTAGTAGAAAAAACCGACGTGGGTGAAGAACATGTGTAATATTCATTTCATTTTTTGAATTATCGCTCTCATAAAAAGTATATACTTATAGTAATTATACTGTATGAATATTGATATTGACGATACTAATATGAATATCTCTCTCCAAGAATTAAAACAATTATTACTTGAAAAGAAAAAGAAAATCAATGAACTAACGTTTGATAGTAAAAGTAACGCAGCTACGTTAAAAAAAATAAATCAAGCAATAGACGAGCAACATAACGAATTGATAAATATAATAATAAAATTAGGCGATAGTTTGGTAGATATAGATAATTTAGATAGATATGCTGCTGACGATGAAGATGATTTTTCTAGCAAACTAGAAAATGTAGAAGTGAAACTGCGTAAAATTAAGGGTTCTTTAGCAAATCTAATAAAAAATGGATAAATTTTATTATATGAATAAATATATATATAATGGCTGGTGCTGATGACAATGATTGGGAGCAAACTCTACAGAAAATGGCAGGTCTAGATGAATTATCTGCGGCTGCTTCTACCGGTGCTCAAATGCTTACTGAGAAACGTGGTAACTTAAACAAAATGGTTAATAATATGATGGAGAGTGTTAAATTAATGAAAGAAAATATTGCTACTATTAAATCCGAAGGTAATACAGCTAAACAAGCTTGTAAAGATTTGATTAAAAATAAGTATGGTCCTTTACAAGAACAGAATGTTCAATCAATTCTTGAAAATGTA
>Ga0209192_10001087_pt1 | contig 23017 bp, 32 predicted proteins | sample ArcticOcean_MG_C_11_FD_187433 | JGI IMG/M metagenome (GOLD analysis project Ga0209192, IMG submission 187433) | Marine microbial communities from western Arctic Ocean - ArcticOcean_MG_CB2_154 (SPAdes) (version 2) | ecosystem: Environmental > Aquatic > Marine > Oceanic | place: Arctic Ocean... | reverse complement strand
TAACTACATCACACCCCTCAAAACCACAGTAAGGTAACCCAGGATCCATCACATTACCATGTGTCTCACATAACATACATACACCACCTTCTACATGAACATGCTCAGGTTGGATCTTCTTCAACTTACCCACCTTACGCACTTTTACCACACGCACAGGTCTCTCCCCTCTCTCACCATGCATCCTACAGTACTCACTACCCTCAACAGCCTTATTCCTACAATCCGTTCCCTTACCCGTCACACCCTTACACTTCGGTACATCCGTAGGGATATTCTGAACCAAGTGGAGAGCTTGGACCTCAGATCTTAGAGCGCGTAACTCTTCCAAAATTAACGACAAATCCATTTTTACTTATCTTTTCAATGACGTGTGGGTTACTTAGGTTTCTTTAATTTGTTAAATTATATCAGATGGACAAGTATTCTTGGGGAAACTTCTCCAAACAATTCAGTCATTTGTCAGGTCTTGTTGGTATATACGACTTTACACTTCCAGAAATAGAAAGTACTGATCCAATAGAGAAGTCACATAGATCTTATAATGATGTATTTAACAATCAAAGTCGTGATCTTTCATACATGATCAAAATAGCGGATACAACAGCAACCTCTACAGAGTCTCATCTCATGAAATATATATCACCCATCATACAAAATCGAGAAAATGTTGAACGATCAATGTTACGCATTCAGACAAATCCTTGGAGACATTCTTGTCACTTTGACACATACGATCAAACTGTCATCATGCTCGATGGTGTAAAACAATGGTTACTATTTAGAATCGTTTTCGATGATATCGAAAAAGAAAAGGATTTTGTCAAAAGTGTGAATGGTCTTTCACTACAAAAACTTCAAGAACTTTTAAAGTCTATGAAAGTTTCGTACATCATAAAAACATCTAAACCAGGTGATGCGTTTTTCGTACCAGCTGGGATGTATCATGCAGTCGAAAATATGGATATAGGGAAAGGAACAATATTTGTAAACATTGTTCACAACGGGTTTAATGAAATACTCGATAAAAGATTTACACAAATCTGGACCTCTATGGCTCAAAAATGTGAAAATCAGATTTTTTATTAAAATGATTATACTTACTCACCATTAGGTACCTCATAAATGTCATCGGCTCATATATATTCTCAATAGGGCTGTTTAACATATAATCAACATTTATCCATGTCATACGCATCACCAAGTCAAGATCGTCACATGAAATCTTAGGATGCTTCAATATCGTATACTCATATCGGTTCTGAACTATCTCTAAAATTTTAAGAAGTATATCACCATATTCCTCCATGAGCTCATCGAATATGTGAGTCACCAAATTCTTGTAGGTCTCCTCCTGCTTTTCTCGATGCCATTTCTTCTTCATCTTTGTGATCCCCTTAAAACACATAGACGCCCTACACATAGGACAGGTAGACTGACCCTTCTGAAACCAATTCTTCGTGCATTGGTGACAGAAGTTGTGACCACATGTAAATTTGCAACACGCCTCACTTTCGTAACACACTGGACACTCCATGGAATCGGCAAGTCAAATTATTCTTACAACGAGTTCCCTTTTGGGTGGTGTAGGGGCAAGGGAGAGCCTTGTATTTTTCGTTCTCAATTCGGAGGAGTTCGTTCTCCGCAATGAGGGCGAGGTATTCTAACATTTCAGTTGTTTTTTCATTTCATCTTAGATCACTTAGGCGTTTATCTTCAATAACCTTTACAGGACTTTTCGTAAGTACGAGAGTCAATGTGATCACGTTAATGATCAAATTTACTACGGTCATCACTAGGATCTCGTGCATCGTGGAACCACATATGTAGTCCCATATCATGCTGACCAATCGACTATTCTTTTTAAACTCCAAGTCTCATCTATATCATCACGGAGATTCAACTTCTTCACCGTAATCACAGCTGGTGGTACCTGAACATACCCACGAACCATTTTTAAACGCTTACCTGTGGGACCCCTCGTGTCAATAATGTATGGGAAGTTCTTCACGAAATACTTCCACTGTGCAGATCTCCGCTTCTCCTTAGGAACATACTTATGGAGGAGACCCCAAATGACACGCTTCATAAATGTAAGACGATCTCTAGGGTCACCAGGTCCTGGATCACCATGTCCCATATCATTCATCATAGCGAGAAGTGACTCCACGTAGCAGAAATGGTGTTGAGACAACTCGTCATATTGTGACAATTCATACGCATCCTCCACCAACTTTTTAGGAACCCCACCCGAATAGTTTGGTTCTTTGAACTCCTCGAGTGATCCAGCCACAAAACCACCAGTTGGTTGAGGTGCATTCTTAGATACCGAGAGTTTATATGTATTTGTCAACACCTTCTCGAGAGGGGGTTTGAAATCCGATTCAGACTTTACCATAGAATCATAAAGTCTAGCAGTTTTGTTTCTGTGATTTACTTTAGCCATCCCATAATGTCCAGTTGTATTGTCATAGGACACCTCCATCATGATATATTCAATATCACTCTTCTTCTTGAGCTTCATAGCCTTTGTCTTTTTACATTGAAAAGTAAACTCTTTCCCAGTTTCTCCCTTGATATCCCTAACAATCTTCTCGAATAAACCACTCTTATGAAGATACAACTTAGCCATCTCAGATGCATCCTCGATGGCTAAGAGTTTTCTCGCTTGAGGATTCGTCTCGATTCTTGATTCAATATAATCAGTGGTATCAAGTTCATATGATTCCTTCTTGAGATTTAATAGGGTATTTTTTGTCACCCCATTTTTTAATAATTTGATTGGAATTAAACTCATCCTTCTTACATTACAATGCTATTTTCTAAATACTTAGGTTTCGCTTAACATACTATGGAAAAGCTCACAGAAGTTTTGGAGCTTAGGGATGATCTCAACATTCCACTTCTCATCATTCTTCTCGATGAGGTACCCCTTTCGCTCACCATTGTAGTCCTCCACGAGACGACAGTACTTGATATCCTTCAACATCTGAAGGTAGGTCTGACACTGTACCTCCTCATAATCCCTCACACGATTGAAGAGAGTCTTCGCACGGTTCTTAATCTCCACAAGGGTCCTGGTCCCATCCTCATTCAGTTGGATGCGGTCGATCCGCCCAACAATCTGGTACAAGGTTCCCTCAATTGTGCAGAGGTCATGGGTATAGAATGTGTCATCCTCGATGAGGTTGGCTTTGTCCGCATCCGCAGTCTTGTACTCGTTCCTGGTACCATGGTTGGTATAGAGGGTCTTGCGGAGATGATCCTTTGCAATGACCATATCTTGGGGTGCGAGACCTGAGTGCTCAATTTGGTGGTACACCGCTCGAATCTTCTGTTCTACATCAGTACTCTTCTCCGACTTGAAGTTCGTGGCTTCTTCCAAGATCTTCTTCGTCGAAGTGTTCCACATCAAAATCTCAACAGCCTTATCCTCCTTGGTCTGCCCTTCAAAGGTTTGGGGACTGTACTTCTTCCATAGATCTGAGATAAGTTCAGGTTGCCTCTTGAATCCAATTCCGATAGCACTCGCCACGGAGGACGCACCGATGATCACTTTGGGGATACCGATGTTTTTAAGTTCACGAGTGTGTCCTATGACATAGGGGTAGACCCTCCCACACGCGATCGCATCGGCGAGTGAATTGTGGGCGTCTTGAAATTCTTCCCCAAATAGTTGTTCGTAAAGTACAGTCAGTTTGATAGGCGCCAGAAAACGCTCCCGATACAACTCGAGAGTGCATCGAAAATTGAGATCGTCAATCAGAGAAAGGTCAATCTGGTGACGCATCATCTCGGAACGGAGTACACTCACATCAAACTTCGCATTGTGCGCCACTAGAGTAGTCGTGCGAGGACCAATAAAGGTCATAAAGTCTGTGAACACCTGTATGAACGAACGACCCTTAGACTTTGCCATGTCCTCTGTGATACCATGGATAGCAATAGAACCAGGACTTATTTCAAAGCCATCTGGATACACCATGGCATCAAATGTGTCTATCAGACGTCCTCTGGATGAGAAACGCGCAGCTGACAGAGACACAGCACGACAGGTATCATACTGTTTTAGGGTCTCGGGGGTTAGAGGTTTGCGACCCTTCGGGAGACCCGAGGTCTCAAAGTCAAATGCGATGTATTGCATGCAACTCATATTAATTTGAAATATGCTTAAAACTTTATACCACTTAGGTAGTAAGAATGTGTTTCCCTTGGTTTTTATTTAAAAAAGAAATTCCTATTAAAAAATTTGATGGGTTCTTCCCATGCGCCTGTAATATCTGTGGTAGAAACTTTGAAACTATGGAGAAGTTCATTAAACATTCAGGCTTTCATAGTATTGAAGATATCAATAATGTAATATACACCCAGTTTGGAACCGTGAGATGTGGTAAATGTTTTAGGTCGTTTTCAACGGTAGAAGTCATGTCAAAACATCCATGTGCTACTACCTTGTCACCTGTATCGAGTTCTGGTAGTCTTGATTCGATTTTGATTCATGATACTTACAACCAAAAAAACAGTCACAGAAACTCTTGAGGTTTGAAATATGTTTTGGAGGGGCGAAGCATTTCGTAGGGAGGTATCGATCATATTTCATCATTCTTATTAAACGGTCCCACGCTATACTCATTTAATTATGTTTATATAATATACTATAGAAATGGAGGCGATGGCAAAGACGAAGAATATACCACAACTCGAGAATGTTTGGTTTAAACTTCTCAACAAATATAAACAGGATGTGAATACGACTGAAAATATAATGAAGCTTTACAAAAAACAAAAGAACTATTTAACAAAAGGAACGAAACAATTGACCAATACGACTAACATGAATCAATTAACGCGCGTTTCCTCTGAACTTTTGAATAAATACAAGAATGATTCGAGTAAAACTGTAAAGATCATGAATACATACAAGAAACATAAAGCCTATCTAAAAAAAGGTGAGGTTACATTCGAGGTTTTCAAGTTCTCACCTGATAATGTGAACACCTTAACAAGTGCGGGAAATCTAACAACCAAGCGTGGGCAGAGTATTGCCAATTATGTTCGTAATAAAACGACTACGAAAAATGAACAAACGTTTGGGGAAATGTTTATTAACGTAAAGATTGTAGCTAAGAAACCTTTCACAATATTGGGAGAGAAAGTGAAAGGTCTTGTACCAATTGAACGAGGGATGACTCTAAAGGAGACGCACGAGAATGCAAAGTTTATTCGAAGACGTTTAAAGTTTCACGATGATATTACACCAAAATTTGCTATGATTTCAGAAAAACATGGTGGGGGTATATTCTTCTAATCTTTCTCTTGCACGGACCAACGACCATCTAGAAGAGCTGAACGACGCTCCCAATCTGTAATCTGTATAGTCTTTGTAGGTGGGGTCACTAGGGCACCTTCATTCACGACGAGACACTCATAGTCACCAGCATAACACATATGTTCAATTTCATACATAGAAACAAATTGAACGAAAGGTGTCATATCCATCTCCGCTTCGAGGAGGGTCTTGTAACGGAAAGCATCCTCAAAGTTCCTGAAGGCGACAATACTATCCTGAGAGACACCGTCCTCGTTGTGCTCTTTCACAGAATAGATTCCCGTATCCCCCCCATCTTTGATGAATGCTAGGACGTGAAAAATTCGAGTGTTATCAACCCGCTCGATAGGCTGACAATTCGTATTATCTAGTTTATAGTAGCCACGGATGGTTCTGGAAATCTTGCGTCGCATAGGGACACAACTGAAGAACATCGGAGACTTGAGGGCAAACATATTTTGAATTGAGTTGATTTTTATATTAAAATTACTATACTTAGGTGTGCCTCTCTGTGATCATGTATTCTGGATACATCTCCCGTATTATTCTTTTTTGTCGAAGATATACATTCCTCTTTTCACTAGAAGACATAGATTCAGTGACAAAATGAATAAGCTTATTATCGTGGCTAACATCCATTTGGATCGCATACCCCCAATTCTCATGTGGGTATAATTCTATACACGTCTTTGCAGTCGGAAAAAGAACATTCTCACTGAGAGACAGTGTATGGAGGTGGCGTCCGAGGACGGCCAAACGACTTTTAGCAATAGTGATCGCGGACATAATCCTACACTCCAAATGAGACTCAAGATTGTCTTGGCGTTTTTGATTTTTACATTACTTTGGGCTTACTTAGTTGCTGAGGTCCTCTAAAATCTTTACCATTTCCTCACAGTTTTTAAGTGCAGATTGTGTGGCACGTAAGTTCCAATTCGCAATTAATTTCAATTTCTCAATCTCTTTGTTTTTGACGACAGGTTTCTTTGAATTGATGGCGAATTTATGACGCTTCTTTTCTATTGTATTATAAATACGTAAAGGTGTGCAACGAGCAGCAATCATGTATTTATAATAGAGTTTGTAACTTTAAGTGATTAGGCGAACGATTTGGTGGTTCCCTCCTCCTTCCGTTTCTCCCTGCACGCATCATTCTTCTCCTTCTTAGCCTCAGCCTTACCGGGGTTCGCCTTCGCCTTGTTCTCCTGCTTGATCTTCTTCTTCTCCGAATCAGTGAGTTTATCTTTTTGAGTCTTATCAATCGCCATATACTTATCTATCATTTTAATTCTCTAAGCTATAATTTTGACTTGGTTTTAGTAGAAGCTTTTGAAATCTTATTTAAACAATTCAGGATTAAGCTGTTTGAGTTGACGCAATGTGGCTGCATTTTTTGCATTTTGTTGTCTTTTTGTATTAGTTTTGACCTCTTGGAGGATTTGGTTTACACCTTTCGTTCCATTGTTATAACTTTTGACGAATCTATTTATCACGTTATTTGAAAGTCCCTTATTCTTGAGATTCTTGATCAATCGGTTACGCGTGTTCGCTTTCTGGTTAGATCCCGCAACACTCACAGTGTTGTTACGAGATACGGTAACCCTTTTCGCAGGGGGTTGATTCACACTGTTATTGTTATTGTTCTTATTGTTCTGTCGTTGTTGTGTAGTTACAATAGATCGTTCTGGCTGCACATTATACTTTAAATATTGATCTAATCCGTAAAACTTTATTCCAGTTTGAGTCACATTTCCCGTACCTATCACTGTAGTAGAATCACTAATTAATGCGGGTTCTATTCCAAATAAAGTCCCGTGTACAAAACCTGTCATACCAACAAACCCCCCATCTTGTGTGGATGACACTATATTTATTCCAGATTTGCGAAGATGTCCAACGGTTATTATTTGAATAAAATCACCAAATGTTTTTGATAGCTTGGATATAGCATTTCCGGATATAGCATCTGCCGCCTTAACTTGCATGTTCATCATTTTACCATTTAATTTTGCATTAAATTTAGATCCATCGGGTACAATATCAACTGTAAAATAGTCACCAAATTTAAACTTGAACATCTGATAATTAAATTTAAATGGTGTAGAAGTATTCTTTTCATCAAATAGGCGGTTTATTAGTTTATTAACTGAACCACCCGACCTACCAAAACCACCCACGCTCTTCGCGGCACCACGACCGGGATCCATTAGATTGGCTATGGTGAACACACGTTTAAGATAATAGGTACCATCATTCATTTTAGTTTTAGCAATAAGCTCTGTTATGTAATTCGAATTTTCGGCATCATAAGAAACATAAATAGGTTTGCTCTTATTTTGTACGATAGATAATATAGAGGCTGTTTTTTTGACAATTTTAGGGGGGTGAGATGGATCTCCCCAAATCTCGTGCATATACCTTTTCTGCTTCAATTCTATGTCAGATTTCAAAGTTATAATACCGTTACTCAATTTTAAAATGTCATACCCAATAAATTTAGTAACCAACTCGGTTTGTGTTGGTGGTACATTTTTCTGTGTAATCTCATTTTTGATAGAACTCGTGAGAAATTCATTAAATGTTCCTTTAAACAATTTATCATGGCTCATATCCATCCACAACATGATCAATAAATCGTGCATTTTCTCGCCGTTCATCGATATATTAACTGTCTCACTTGAAGCATTAATTAAACTCGTTTTTTTTGTAAGTGTTTGATGCTGTTTTTGCATAAATGCACGCTGCTGGTCAACTGACATTTCAAACGCGTATTTTGTCAATTGGGTATCTGGATGATCTCGGTATAAACTCGCGAGAAATGTATAACCAGTACGACTCAACCCATTTCTCGGAGCTTCTTCGTTACGAAGTTTTGCTAATGTAGTCAAGAGTTTACTTTTTGGATTAACATTTATATTACTAGGTTCTCGGCGTCTCTTGTTACCAACTAATGTTTTAGGTCCTTCAGGTTTAACCGCAGCCTTTGGCTTCTTCGGTCTAGCCGCAGCTCTCGCAGCTGCCTCCGCCGCATTTTTACCTTGAGCGGTACTTAATCTATTTGGTTGTTTTGTCACTCTTTGAGGGCGAGCACTCATATCTATTATCACCTGAGATTTTTTTGTTAGATGATAGTAAATGAACTCACCCAAAAATACGATTGGGTCAGTCCAAGTTTTCAGTAACAAGAGTCAGATTGATAGATTAACTAATGATGCTAAATATTTCGGGATTGTATTTCCTACAGGTACCCACAATATGGTGAAACTTACAATGTTATTATTTTATACAACCCTGATAATTCTTTCTTATATGGGTGAATCGAAAATAGAAGATGTGATTTTAAATGAATCGAAACAGGTGAAAGCTTTACAATTTATAACCTATTTTTTACCTCTCACTGTCAGCTTTATTGGACGTGTCATGAGCGTTCCCGAAGTGGCTGCGATTATAGCAGGTGCGACACCATACGTAGGTAGGCGTGTTAAGAAACTAGGTGGACAAATGCTGAAAGGTAATTATGCCGGTGTCCGTAACACCATTACAAGGGGTTTAGTTCCTAACATGGGGAATATCGGACCGAGTGTTGCCGCAGCCGCTGCGGGTTATACTGCATCACAGATGATGAGAAATGTTTCATCAATGAGTCCGATATTGAAATCGGTTGGTACAAATGCGTATGAAAAATTCACCAGAGATGCGAAATCCATCGTGAATAATCCTGATTTAGCTTTAAAAACAATGAAAACATTAGATAAACTGGTAAGATTACCCGGTCAAAAACTGAATACTCGTGCATTTTCAGGTACTCTGATACGCATAATGGAAAGTGTATTAGTTCATATGTTGACCATAATCCGTGTGTTTTTGGGTAAAAAGGCAACTGTTGATACAGGGATAATGATGCGTTCAAATAGTAGAAAGCTTCAACAAATCAATCAAAATTAATCCCTTTACATTGAATTATGTTGATACCATGAGAACACATATAAAGGTTTGACGTGAAACATATTTAATATGGAACTTGATCTAGTATGTGTGAACAATGGTAAATACAATGTTTTTGTGATTCAAGATGACGAATACATTGGTCCATGTATAGCGAGAGGGTATGAATGGGATGGGTGGATGCGCAAAGATATTGAAGAACACTATATAAGTGGGACTGATATCTTAGACATTGGGGCAAACATTGGCTACAACACTCTCATGTTTTCCGATTACGGTCCGGTACACAGTTTCGAACCCGTGTACCACCAAATTGTGAATAAAAATTGTGAAAGTAATGCCCTAAAAAACAAAGTTTTAGTGTACCCATGTGCTTTATCAGATACACAAGAGGTGAAAGAGATATATCTTCCACCTCGGGAAAAGGTCTCAGACACGTTTACGAATTACGGTGGAACTAGTTTTCATCATGAAGGTGATATGCAGGGTAGTAGTTTACTTGTCGAATGTGCACGTCTCGACGATGTGTATACAGGTACACCATCTGTCATCAAGATTGATGTTGAAGGTCATGAACTCAAGGTTCTCATGGGTGCGAAAGAGCTTATCACGAAACATAAACCAACTATTTTGATCGAACTTCTCCCACACATCGAAGATTCGGAACACGTACGCACACTTCTCAAAGAAATGGGTTATGGTGAACCCGTAGAAAGACCCGAGGCTGTATTTGTTTTTACACACACATCTTCTTAGAATATCCAATAACCGCACATGTGATCCGCTTTCCCGCATGTCCAGTTTTCAAACTGTCTGAGTGTCCACCCATACCCAAGTCATCAGGACTTTCGTGAATCACCAAGGATCTCCCGATTACATTAGCTTTAGTTCCTCTCAACTTTACGAGTGTATCTTCCATCGTAAAGATGGCGACACCTTTTGAATCAAAACGAATGTTTCCAAGATCACCGACATGTCTTTCCTTAGATTCTGGACCACCATGTTTCTTACCGTACGGATTGAAGTGTCCACACGCACCCATACACTTATCACTGAGGTCACCAGCTTCATGAATATGAATTCCATGTGTACTATTTTTATATTTAATTGATTTGAGTATTCCCTTTATTACAACTTTAGCCCCCTTCTCTTGGAATTCTACACTACCCTTGATGTGTGGATGATCGAAAAAGGTCGTCGCTATAATCATTTAGTATCCACTGGGATTTTATATCGAGCAAATGACATCTTTTCCACAATATAATACATCTGATAGGCATCTACCACACTCATAGACCTATACTCTTCGGGCATACACTCAGGGATCCCTTCCCTTGAGTAATATGCTGTCTCACTCTTGCGTTCCTCAAAATGTGAAGGGTGGTGTGTCAATAACCATGTCAAATGCTCGGCGCATGAGTGTACCTTACCGTATCTACGCGTATACTCGAGGGTCAATGCGATCCCAATTTTACATGCGTACATATAGTTTTTCAGACTTGAACCAATCCACATGGTCATGGGGTGTTTTGGGTGCGCACGGAGGTAGCCTCTTCGCTTTCCATCCTTTGTATAAGGTGCATTCTCATGCACATAGCATTCCTCATTGGAAAAGTACCACGCGGTATATAGCATCTGGCAAATTTCCAATTGGATTTTAACGACATGTTGGTCACACGACATGTTTGCAATTTCACTGGGAATCAATGAAAGAAAGAAAATGTTCATTCTTGTAGTCGTCGGTGTTATAGACTCGAACTTCGACGTCTCCGAAAAATACAGTGTTGTTGGGTAACTTCCAGATCTTCTCCCTGGTTTGTTCCTTAGCGTGACGCGTCGCTTCCTTCAAGGTACAGAAGAAGCCACGATCGAGAATGGTGTTGGCGAGGACAGCGTTGGTGATGAACATTTCAAGATAATTATTACATTTTAGGTGTATACTTAGGTGTATTTTACTCTGCATCGGAGACATACTCTTCCTCTTCCTCCTCCTCCTCATCAGGTTCCACATCTAGAGTCTCATCTTCAATAGGGTCATCGGACTTCAAAGGTTCGTCTTCTTCAACTACGGTATCTTCCTCTTCTTTCTTTTCCTCCTCCTCCTTCTTCTTCTTAATTTTTTTCTTGGCTACTTGTTTGTCGAAAATCTTTTCAAGAATGCTGGGTACCTTTTTGGCGTACGACAGTATTCTATCGTGTTTCTTTTTTATTTTTTCGAGAAATTCTTTACTAAACCCGTGTGCCTTATATGCCTGTAGTATAGTTTTGATAGGAGCCTGTACTCCACGACGATAATACTTTTCATACATTGTTGCGATAGCTCCATTTACCTTGATCCGCACAAGACCATTCTTAAGAACACGAAGAGTGGCTTGAATGCGATCACCAAATTCAAGCTCGGGTTCATCCACCCGTACAGGAACGCGGTACGGTGGCGCCTTAGGAAGGTCAGGTTCAATATACGGAATACCCAAATTTTCATGATTCTTCTTCAACGCTATTAGATAATCCTCTTCCTTATAGATGGGTCGTTTATGAAACTCGAATTGTTCAGTTGGTTTTGAAAGTATAATATCATATAAAAATGCACCTTCTTTAGGTTTATCTCCCCGAATAGGTGGAGGAGACCTAACACGCTGCGACGGTCGCTTGAACATGCTCATCTTGTTTTTCAGTGGTCGTCTCTTCTAACTTAGGTTTCATAAAATGATCGAGTTCACATCTTATCAGATGTGCAGATTGTTGATCCTGGTGAGTATAGTACGGACCCCAGATTTCAATGACCTTACGCTCACGATTGTACCAGAGATAATCGAGTCCCAACTTCTGAGTGAGCCAGTAAAACCGCTTACCTGTCCTACCGATGAACGCAAATACCTGCTCCTCGGTGTAGCTTGATACGTCCATTTGTGAGTAGTGGGCGTTCGGGGGCGTGTATGGGGCCATCGTTCTTCTTTGCTAAAGATGCTTCCTTCTGTTTAAGCATGTTTCTTACGTGTTTTGCGGAATATACTTCTCTTTTATTTTTCTTATCATTTTTAGTCACACGTTTTTTTTGTTCTTTATACTCCATGTTATATATATTTGTCATATTATTTTTAACTTAGGCTTCATCTTCGTCAACTAGTGAAACATCATCCTCACTGTCATCCTCGTCGGAATCTGTGCATTCGAAATCTTCATCTTCACTATCATCGATAAATTCATATCCTTGTGGACATTTAACAAAGAGACCTGTATCTTCAAGAGTATCCACATCATAAAACCCAGAAACAGATGCCTTGTTTACTTCTTCATCTTCTTGTAAAAAATCGTAGAGTCTAAACGTATTGCGTTGAAGAAAATTGACAACATATGTATCATTATTTTCTACGACTGTTCGAGCGATTTGGGTTGTACCATCTTCGTAATCGACGTCAATGATCATATCTATACAATTTGAATTTTAAATCTTTAATAATATTAATGGATAATCTGAAGGCGTGGGGTGTACGCTATATATCGTATAGAGATGTTAAAGCGAATGATGCGGTAATGTTTGATATAGACGACACCCTCATATTTACAGATGGTCAACCAAACACACCAATCATCAGACTATTACATGAAGCGCGGGGTATGGGTTACAAAATCGTTATAATAACAGCGAGACCTGGGTTAGATTCGGTTATTCAGTGGACTATAAAACAATTGGGGGAATATGGCATTGGGTTTGACTATCTAGGGTTTACGAGTGCTCAAACAAAGACGACGATGAAAAAGGAATTACCTTACAACTTTATTCTATCTGTAGGGGATTTGCCAACTGATTTGACAGATTCCGAACACGCTCTTAACACTTCCAATTTCTTTCACAGTTGAGACAACTCACGAATACTGTCATCGGTTCATCGGCGGACCTCGTCTGCATTTGATAGTATGTCGTCTTATTAGACTTACATCGTCCACATACGAAAAATCCAGGTTGATTCTTAATCTCTTTCTTCAAGTACTCCTTTCGCATTTCCTTATGAATTCGTTCCTCCATCTCTTTTGCATATGCCCCATCTGGAGACAATTTCTCTGGTCCCATATCAATTATCTCCAGTACGGAAATACGGTGATCTAAGAATTTCTTTTTCAGAACGTCATTATTCTTCAGGGCTGTTTGAATTGACATATACTTATGTTTATATATGTTTGTGAACCTATGATTATCCCATGCAGCCTCTAGTCCACGAGATGTCATTCGCTTCTCTGAGTGTCGAACAATACATTTCTCCAGATCAGTGCAAAGGTCATTATCTGATGAAAGTCCTAGAATAGATGAGAGTTTTTCAAGTACAAACTTGCGAGTTGGGTTGTCCATTCTTAACTTATACTGTCATCATTTCTTTATTTACTTAGGCGAGAGGAAGTCCAGTGTACACATCCGAACGTTCAGGGGAATCAAAAGCATCAGAAACACGACGAGATGGGTTCGTGTCTACGAATCCATACCTGTAGTCAGCGCGTCCAGCAGTGTACCCTTCACGAACACGGTAGACGATGTATACGATGACCGCGCATACAGCAGCAATCTTCAGTAGATTACTTGGCGTATTTTTCATTTATAAGTTACGGATATTTTTTTGTAGGGGTGAATTAAGATGACAAAGTCTATACTTATTCATGAAAGTATTGGAAATATAGAAGAGATAGAATTAGATATCTCATCAGCGAAGAATGAAATATTCAAACTTCTGGGGGGGAGACAAACATTTATTGGTCAGTGGCCTGATATTGATGTCGTTATCATGATGCCTGAAGATGGTAAAGTGAAGAACGAAAACACTTTACCACATCCATTTGATGTTGAAGATGTATATGGAAAAATTTTACTTGTGCGGATGGTGTGGGTGAACGAGAAATCCGAGCCACGAGATTTTACATTAGAGGAATATCAATCATTTTTGAGGCGGGACAAACGCCTCCCCGGCTAGAACTGCATTGGCATACTTCATGCACAACTGGAAATGTATATACGCAAAGTCCATTGGATTATCCACCGTTGGTTTACCTGGTAAGGGGTTCGTGTTGATCGTGTTAATAATATCAACCTTTTCACCATTCAACGATTTAGCCGTGATACCACCAACTTCCTTCAACCACATAGCATGCTCCTCATTTTTACATTCAAAACTTCTGACAAAGTGCGCCATTTATATTACTTGGGACTCTTTTCTATAAGTAGACGCGCACTTGGATCGGTGATTGTGGTCCATTTAGGTCTCCAGATTTCAGAGATGAGATGGTCATTATCTTTCCCATACATTCTCCAAAATATACTTCTATAAAGTGCTTCCTCTTTAGTCAATGGTGTGTTATGACCATGTGATTTTATACGTGTACTCTGAAACATCGCATCATCAACCTCGTTCTCAGCATACTTTTTAATCTCATCAACCCAATTCGTTCCCACGGCGTCACTCATACCATCCTTCTGTCTCCATAAAATGTCCTTAGGGAGGTATCCCTCAAATGCCTGCCTAAGAATCTTCTTCTCGATACCACCCATCTTTTCATTCTGGTTAATAGTCATACAGAATTTGATGAAATTCTTATCAAGAAATGGGACAATTAAGTCCAACCCGTGTGCACCCGCACATCTATCAGCCCTTAGCCCATCAAACTGGTGAATCAGTCTCAGCCGTCGCATGTTTTCACATGCAAATTCATCAACATTTGGTGCGTTATGGAAATAGAGATAGCCCCCCAAAAGTTCATCACTCCCCTCACCAGAAAAGATGTAGCGACATTGGGTATGCTTCTTGATGTACTTACATAGAAGCCACATTGGTGTACTCGCTCTCACCGTCGTCGTGTCGTACGATTCCAATGTATAGATAACATCATTCAGATGGGTAATACCCTCCTCAGGTGTGAAAGTCACTTCGGTGTGGTCAGTATCCAAGTACTTTGCCACTACACGAGCAGCCACTAGATCCGGACTCCCCGCGAGACCGATGGAGAATGTCTTGATCTTACCAAGCTTACGAGAAGCGATTGAAACGATGAGACTACTATCAAGACCACCCGAGAGGAGAAACCCTGTGTCACGATCAGTATTTCCAAGTCGTTCAAGTACGGCATGCTCGAAAGATTCTCGAAGCTGTCGATGAAATCCAGTTTTGATATGTTTGTTCACTTTCCAGTACCCACTATGGTAACATACAAAGTCGTTAATGTACGAATCATACATATGACCTGGGGGGAAGATTTTGATTTCGGAGTGTAGGGAGAGAAGTGCCTTAACTTCACTGGCAAATGCAATAGAGTTGGGTGCGTACCTCGTATAGAAGAGGGGGCGAACACCCACTGGATCACGCGCAGCCATTACACGCTTACCATCAGTGTAGACGAAGGCGAAATCACCATTGATGAGTTCAAGTGTCTTCATCATTCCACAATCTTGGATGAGTGGTAAAAGTACCTCACAATCACTCGTACTGATTTCATTTCCCTTACGAAACTCCTTATGATTGTAAATCTCACCGTTACAAATTAACATCTCATTACCATCCCTAAATGGTTGCATACCAGCGTCGGTAAGGTCATTGATGGCAAGTCGGTAGAAGTCCATGCGACATTTACCTAGTGTCGTACTACGATAATCATCTGGACCCCGGTGAGAAAGGAGGTGGGATGAAACATCCACTTCTTCACCGAAGAGGGCTAGGATGCCACACATTATTTATACAAGTCAGATTACTTTTAAGTTCACTCACACTTAAATTTAAACTCCAATAGATCCCTATATAAAAAAGTTCCTGCAAATGGGTCAGGGTCAATTTCCATACCATACATATTAATGTTCTCTGAAACCTCATTTGCTTTTGCTTCAAAATCTAGTACATAAAAGTAAGACGTGTTTGTTCGAGACGCTTGCCACTCAATTATATTCAAATCATTCGTGACAATATCTAGATAACACTTTACTCTTTCAGGTGGTCGTGTCTTTTTTTTCATGATCCTCTCAACCTTCACCACACCCTTAGACCGATCGAATACCGGCCAAATGCCATACTTTGATCTATATGATGATACATAGTCTACACAGTCCATAGCTTTTACCTTGTCTTTAAAGCCCAGAAACCTATGTTTATCAGTATCCTGAAAACTGAGATACGTCCCATTTACATTTAATTTTATAAGATGGAACTCCATATAAAGTATATAAGGAAAAAATCTTTAATTAAGATATATGAACTTCCCAAAAACCCCTGGTCAATGTAAATATATGCTTGCGCTTAGGTCTCCTAAACCTATTGTGATAGGCACTGGACCAGCGGGTTCTGGGAAAACTTTATTGGCGTGTCAGGTTGCCCTAGAACATGTATCTAAAATCCAACGCCCCAATATTGTACTCACTCGCCCAATTGTGACCGTTGATGAGGATATGGGATACCTCCCAGGTGATATGGATCAGAAGATGGAGCCTTGGACAAAACCGATGTATGAAATTTTTGGACAGTTTTTTAACCGTAATCAAATGGATCGTTTTATCACCGTCGAACCATTAGGGTATATGAGAGGTCGAACATTCAACAACACCCTCATCATCGCAGACGAAATGCAGAATGCTACACCAAACCAAGTGAAAATGCTTCTCACACGAGTGGGTGAAGGTACGAAGCTCATCATCACGGGTGACCTCGAACAATCCGACCTCGGTCCCGAGAATGGTCTCGGAGACCTCGTTTACAAAATGCAGTGCCAGGACCTAGAGTATATTAGACATGTAGAAATGGGAGATGAAGATATCGTTCGTCACCCAGCAGTTAAGGAAGTGCTCAGTATATTATAAAAATGACTAAAGTCATTCTCGCCCTCCCCGGTCGTACATTTTCTGGAACCTTTCTCATGAACTGGTCCCAGACTCTGATGACTCTCACTAAGAGGGGATATGAGTTTGTTGTCACGAACGAGTACTCAAGTTTTGTTACCTATTCTCGAATGAAAACCCTAGGTCTCAATGTTCTTAGAGGTGTCGATCAAACCCCATTTGGAGGTAAAGTGGAGTATGATGTATGGCTCACCATCGATTCGGATATTGTGTTCACACCCGAACAGGTTATAGAACTCATTGAGGATACGAAGACGTATCCAGTTGTCTCAGGATTGTACCGAATGGAGGATATGGTACATTTTGCGTGTGTGGAAGACTGGGACGTTGAATACTACAAGAAACATGGTTCCTTCCAATTTATGAAGGTTGATGCACCAGAGAAGGAGGAAAAGTATCTCTCAGTGGCGTATAATGGTATGGGCTTTTTCGCATGTCGTAAGGGGGTCATCGAGAAGTTGAAATATCCATACTTTACCTATCCTCTCATAGAGATGGAAGGTGAAGATGGGAAGATGATTCGGGATACATGCTCGGAGGATGTCGCCTTTTGTAAAAACCTCAAGGACGCCGGCTTTGATATAATTGTGAACACCACCCTCCGCGTTGGGCATGAGAAAACTCTTGTAATTTAATACTCTGAACATCGTTATTGAGAAACTTCAGATCTTTACCGAGTCTCTTCACTTTGTTTTCCATGACCTTTCGCTCACGTTCATACTGCTCAAAATATAACTTCTTATCATCATACCAACATATAAGATCGTACACTTCCTGATCGAGTTCATTATATCGCTCAGCAAGTTTATAATTCAATGGAAGTTCTTGGAGTTCAACAGCAATCTCACCGCTTCGTATTTCTAGATCCTGACACACGTCTTTGAATTCGGCGTGATGCTCCATGTTGTATATTTATAATGTTTATTTTTTAATATATAGCATATTCATTTCCTCTAAGGTTTTAAACACTCGTTTATTATTCTCAACGTGACTTCCCTCCCCATTATTTTGAAATAATGCATCTTCCCCCATACCATATGAATATTGACGAATCATACTTATATTCATAGTTTGGTCACAAATACTTTTTTTAGTGATATTCATTTTAGAAAGTAAATTACTGATGATTATATCATCGTTATAAGTGAGTTTGTAAAAGTCTAAGAATAGATCTTTCATATCTCTCAACCATTTCATATCAAGAATAACTCCACCATAACTCTCTGTGACATCGATATATTGTTTATCGTAACGCCCAACTTGACCGTTATTTTTTACATACTCATCTACACGAAACCCTGAAAGACACCAACAACTATGGTCACTCTCATACAGTTCTACCAATTTACTCGTTAGATTACTTGGGTATTTTGTATCATCATTTACAACTATGACGATATCAGCATCACACTTGTCTGAGTTAGCTGGACCCATATACATTGTACCAGGTCCATAATCTATACATCTATTGATAACTACCTTTGAACATAGAGAGAAATCTGGGAGTACAACCTCGGTATCTGGGAATCTATTGTATTTATAAGGGATGTTTACCCAGATTTCATCTATATCTTGGTGTTTCTCCAAATCATAGACAATGGCGGGTAAGGTCTTAAACCGTGAAGGTATACTCGTCAAACTTATAATCTTCTTCATATAGTTTTATTTAAAGTTTTACCCTTTATATACTTATATGAAAATCTCATACGCTATATGTGTATGTAACGAACATGATGAATTGAATTCACTTCTAAGTTTTCTCGTGGGTGCCGTAGATGATCAAGATGAAATCAATATTTTGGTAGACGCTGGGAAAGTGACCGATGAGGTTCGATCTGTTCTAGAAAAATTCAAAACTAGGATTGTAGTAAATGAACGTTTATTTTGTGGAAATTTCTCGAAACATCGAAATTACCATATTACAAAATGTACCGGTGAGTATATCCTCGTTTTAGATGCAGATGAGATTCCACAAGAAGCACTGCTTAAGAATATCAAGTCTTTCGATTCGGATATCTTATACCTACCAAGAATGAATATCATACCCGGATACACTGAAGAATGGTGTAAAAGGATGAAATTCACTGTAAATGAAATGGGATGGATTAATTGGCCAGATTACCAAGGTCGTTTCTTCAAAAACAATGGTGAAATTACATGGAGTCTAGGTCTTCATGAGCGTCTTATCGGTTCGGATAAAACTGCTCAACTTCAAGCTGATCCTCGTGTCGCACTATGGCACATTAAATCAGTTCAAAAACAAGATAAACAGGATACTTTCTACAAGAACTTAAAAGAGACTTAACTGATTTACATACGATGTGGTGGCCTTTGATGCAACCAACAATCACTGATACAGATAAGAAAAAACTCGTCGATTTCATATATTCCACTGATAAGTATACGTGTGGTAACAAGGTAAAAGAATTTGAAGATGACTGGAGTGAATGGTTGGGATCCAAATTCTCACTTTACGTGACATCTGGTAGTACTGCAAATCTTTTACTCATGGCGTCTATCAAAGAATTATATGAAATTCCTGATGGTTCCAAAGTTCTTGTACCGGCGTGTACTTGGGTCACGAATGTTTCACCAGTGTTTCAGGTTGGTCTCGAACCCGTATTTTGTGATATCGACTTAGAACGGTATAGTTTTAATTTAGATACTTTACCAGAAGAAGATATAAGAATTGTATTCATTACACATCTACTTGGTATAAATTCACCGGTAGAAGCACTTAAGAGAAAATACCCCAATGCAATTTTTCTAGAGGATATTTGTGAATCTCATGGAGTCAAAGGACCCAACGGTATGAAGCGTGGTAGTACGGGTTTAGGTAGTACATTCAGTTTCTATTATGGACATCATATGACTACTATTGAAGGTGGAATGATTTCTACCGATAATGAACTATTGTACGAGCTTATGAAAATTAAAAGAAGTCATGGAATGGCTCGTCTTCTATCACCGAAGTTTTATGACGAAGCTATTCAAAAGAATCCTGATATCGATCCAAGCTTTCTTTTCCTTACGGATGGGTATAACTTCAGAAACACCGAACTGAATGCTGTTCTTGGTATCGAGCAATTGAAGAGACTAGATAGTCATATCGACATTCGTCGTAAAAACTTTGACCATTTCATGAAACGTATAGACCCCGAACACTTTTACATTCCATACAACGACCCAGGGAATAGTAGTTTTGTATTCCCTTTTGTATGTAAACAACCCGGAGACATGATTAAACTCAAGTCTATCTTTAACGAACTTGGTATAGAGTATAGACCAATCGTCGCAGGAAATCTATTGTTACATCCATTCCTGAAAAAATGGAAAGATACAGTAAAGGTTCCAAATGCAGAAATTTTAAACAATAATGGTGTATATATAGGTAATAACCAATTTATTACCGAAGAGATGATTGATGAGACGTTTAAACATATTAAAAAGATATTTATTATTTAGAGTAATGATAGTTACACCACTTGGTTCGTGTAGAATTGACGAAATTGAACATTCGTCACTTCTAAACCGCACACTTTCTTATACACACTGTACAAAGGAGGTTATTCAGTTGATGAATTATCTGATCGGTAAAGAAAAACTTGAGTCTCCATTCAATCAGTTTTGTCTGAGTAGAGCTATTGAAAATGATAAACCCATGGAAATGGATCCAGTGTTCAAGAATACTTTCGATAAAACCAACGTCTTTGTCATAGAGATTAGTTCGATGAAAAAATACGAATACAATGGTAAATATCTTTCTCATTTAGCAGTTGATAAAAGGATGAGAAATAGAGATTACTTGAAAACACCCCAAGATATTATGGAAAAAACAAAAATTAGTTTACAAACAAGTGATGAAATAGAAAGTGATATTTTGGAAATACAAAAACTTGTTTATCCACGCCCAATACTGATTGTATCTCATTACAATGTTACGGTTGAAAATCACAAATTACAATCAAGAGATTACCTCATTACACTTTTAGGTGAAATATGTAAAAAACATAACATCATGTTCCTCAATCCAACTACTCTCGTGTCTCAGTTTGAACAATCTGATATAATGGAACCAGATTTAGGTCATATAAACCCTATCACTAAACACATCGTACATAACCATATAAATATGTGTGTATCTTATCTATCACAGAAGAGAAATGTAAACCCTCCGTTTCTACACACAAACATTTAAAGAATATAAGTGTGTGTTATGTAAATGTATACAGCCATAGTCACAGGTGCATCGGGACAAGATGGATCCTATTTATGTGAACTTCTTCAAGAAAAGGGGTATCATCTTATAAAATTCCAAGGAGATGTGAGGAACTATGATGAAGTATATGACACTATTAAGACTTGTATGGATTTTGAACGCATCGAGGTATATAATCTAGCTGCTAAAATCCACGGGTATTCTCCCATAGATACATTTCAAGTGAACACTTTAGGTATTCTCAACATCATGGAAGCGGTGAAAAATACTGGAATGAAGTCAAAGTATAGAATTTTCCAAGCTTCTAGTTCAGAGATTTTTGCAGATCATTGGGAAACTCCACAATGCGAATATACTGCACGCGTACCCCGAAATATTTATGGAATTTCAAAGACAACCGCAGACACTCTAGTAGACCATTACCGAGAAAAGGAGAGTTTATATGTTTGTTCGGGTATTTTGTACAACCACGAATCTCCTAGAAGACCCGACACGTATGTTACCCAAAAGATCATCAAAGGTTTACAATCTGGAGAATGTTTTCAAATTGGAAATCTCGAATCAAGGAGAGATTGGGGGCACGCGAAAGATTATGTAAAAGCTATGTGGTTATTGTTACAACGAGAACCTGTGAAAACGGGTCATTACCTCCGGGATATTATAATAGCATCCGGTAAAACGTATTCTGTACGAGAATTTATCGAAATTGTTGCGAAAAAACTAAATAAAACGATTGAGTGGTCGGGGGAGGGTCCAAATGAAGTTGGTAGTATAGACGGTAAGGTCGCGATCCAAGTGTCACAAGAGTTTTATAGATCCGATAACGGAACTTTACTTGTAGGTAACAATAAGTCCATTGAAGAAATTGGATGGACTAGAGAGTATGATATCGATAGTCTAATTGAAGAGATGCTATGCCATCCGATAGAGAAATAGTGGGTTTCCAGTAATTAAGAATAAACGAACTTGGTTGATTTTTTCGGTCATGTGTAGTTACTTTTATATCTGTGACACGAATATCGTCACATATAAATTTAGCAACATCTTTGATTTTTGTCCATTCAAAACTCGTAACATCTACATGTCTATTGTCCTTAAGAATTTCATTGTAGTTTTTCATTACAGTAATCAGACATTTAGCACAATCATCCGTATGTAAAAATTGTCTTTCTTCTTCACCAGTTGTCATCAAATCGATGTAACCATTCTTTTTCAATTTATGTATCATATCTGTAATAACATGGGACCGTTCAGAAAATGGTTCTGGTCCATATACATTCCAAAAACGAACAGAAAGACCACCTAGTTTGGATGTATACTGTTCACCAACATGTTTAAGTGTACCGTATATACTTTCCATATTATACATTGTACTCGAAGTAAAGATAAACTTTTTGTTTTCTAACAAGTTGAATGTATTGAACATTATCATGATATTTCGATTTATAAAGTTGAAGTTTACGTCTGATATATATTTGGCTCCACCAACATCATAGGCGAGGAAAAAGATGAAATCAACCTTATCAATCACGTGTTTTAGTTTTTGAATATTCACGATATTGCTTAGATCGTGATCAATCGATAAAGATAGATCCCAGTGAATAACGGTATATCCATCCTTCTTCAATGCATTACATAAAGATGTACCCACTAAACCCTC
>Ga0209192_10001083_pt1 | contig 23099 bp, 23 predicted proteins | sample ArcticOcean_MG_C_11_FD_187433 | JGI IMG/M metagenome (GOLD analysis project Ga0209192, IMG submission 187433) | Marine microbial communities from western Arctic Ocean - ArcticOcean_MG_CB2_154 (SPAdes) (version 2) | ecosystem: Environmental > Aquatic > Marine > Oceanic | place: Arctic Ocean... | reverse complement strand
ATTGCCCAAGGTTCTGGAACTTCTATTCAAGAAATAAACCAATTGATGAAGCAATTCCATCAGATGAGTAAAATGATGAAGATGATGCAAGGCGGCGGCGGCAAAAAGATGATGCAGATGATGCAAGGAATGAAATAAATTCTAGCTGTCGGCCAAAATTAAAAATTTAAAAGTATCAATGCAAAAAAATCTAGAGTTATCAATTGTTGTTTTATGCTATAGATCTGAATATAACATTGTTCCATTTATAGAAAAAGTAAAAACTATAGTTAAAAAACTTACGGATAGTTTTGAGATCATTCTTGTTGCCAACTACATAGAAAATTCTGACGATAAAACAGCAGCAATCGTAAAAGAAATAGCAAAAAATGATGCTGTTTACAAAACAATTTGTAAACCAAAAAAAGGAATGATGGGCTGGGATATGAAAGAAGGGCTAGCACTTTGTAAAGGAGATTACCTTTGTGTAATTGATGGAGATGGCCAATTTCCAATAGAGAATATAACCCAATGCTACAGAGAGATCCTAAAAGGAAAATACAGTCTTGTAAAAACACATAGAATTAAAAGAGGAGATGGTTTTTACAGAAAAACTATTTCTAAAGTATACAATTTCATTTTTTCTGTTTTATTTACTTCTATAAACTCAAAAGACATTAATTCAAAACCAAAAATATTTACGCGAGAAGTCTATAATAAGATGAATTTAACTTCAGATGACTGGTTTATTGATGCAGAAATAATGTTAGAAGCGAAAAGGCTTGGGGTTTTATTTTATGAATTCCCTACCGAATTTCATGCACTCAGTGGGAGGCAATCCTTTGTTAAGTTTTCTGCTATTTTTGAATTTATACGAAACCTTATTTTATTTAAATTAAAAAGGGGTAGATGATAAAGGAGAAAATTTTTATTACAGGAATTTCTTCATCCATCATGCAGCGACTAATTGCTATAATCAATCCTGCAGAATATGAAATAATTGGTCTGTCTAGAAAACCTTTACCACAAAATTCAGAAAATATAAAAATCATTCAGGCAGATATTACCAATATCAACATTTATGAAGATCATTTAAAAAACTGCAGTCTTATAATTCATGCGGCAGCAGTGACACACTCTTTTAATGAAAAAAGCTATTTTGACATCAACTACAACATCACAAAAAAACTAGTAGAAAAAGCCAAAGAATTTAACGTTACTTCTTTTGTTTACTTAAGTTCTAATACCGCAAACTCAGAGAATGGTGCTTATGCCAATTCAAAACAATTAGCTGAAAAACACCTACAGAAAACTTTAAATAATTGGCAAATTTTTAGAATTTCTGAAATTTTTGGAGGTCCTAAAAATGAAGGAATTGAAAAATTAATAAAAACTGTTTTAAAAAATAAATACACGTTTTATCCAAAAGATATCCCTTCTAATTTCTCACCAATTTATTTAAACGATGTCGCTAAAATACTTCATGAAAATATTTTCGTAAATCTAGAAAAAAACAATATTGTTCCTGTTAATGGAAATGAACATTTTACATTTAAAGAAATACTAATTCTCATAAAAAAAATAAAAGGAAGGTCGTTGCGTATTATTGGCATACCTAAGAGTATCATGTTTCTTTTAATGACACTGTCATCAAAAATTCCATTTTTTATAGGGGTTATTCCCGATCAAATAAAACGATTATATGGTTTAAAAACCTATGGGAATATAAATGATAAGTTTATCACCATAAAACTAGATGAATATATTAGGCAAATTTTAAATAAAAACTAATATGGGAATAAAAGACATACTTGCTCGCATATTATTATTTATTGATGCTTTTTTTGAAACTCATAGAAATAAATACTTGTTTTTCACGCTACTAAGTGGTACTATCTTCCTTTTTTCATTTAACCTTGGCATGTTTTGGGACAATGTACTTTTCACTTCAAAAATTGGAAATCATTTATATAACAATAGTATTTTTAACTGGATGTTACCCAATAACCTTGATGCTGGACATCCTCCTACTCTTGGTTTCTTATTGGCTCTTTTCTGGAAAATATTTGGACATAAATTATGGGTGAGCCATTTATTAATGGTTCCATTTACCATTGGTTTTTTCTATCAACTATTTCAATTTATAAAGTTTTATACAAAATCTAATTTGTATACATTCTTTGCTTTTTTATTGATACTTGTAGATCCTACTTTATCTGCTCAATTTGTTATTGTAAACCCAGAAATTATTCAACTTTTTTTATTCTTTCTAGCAATTAATTCTATTTTACACAACAGAGTTCGGTTTAAAACAATTTCTCTTTTCTTTTTGAGTATTATTTCTTTGAGAAGTATGCTCTTATGTGGAGGTGTTTTTTTGTTTGAAATATTAAATAGATATTATTTTAACAAGAGAAAAGAATCGGTACTTAGTAAGAAATTAATCTTTAGTTATATAATTATAAGCATCCCTGCTATTACTTATTTGCTTGTTCATTACATTTCTAAAGGTTGGCTGGTTTCTCATGTAAACTCACCTTGGGCTAACCATCGTCAATTTATTTCTTTTGATGGCTTTATTAAAAACATCATAGTTCTGGGTCACAAATATTTAGATTTTGGCAGGTTTATTATTTGCATGCTAATCGTTTTCATTTTTATAAAACACAAAAAAAATGTATTTAACAAAAAAGTAATGCAATTATTGTTACTCTCTTTTAGTTCTGTACTGTTTGTAATAATCATAAGTTTACTTAGCGCTAATCCGTTTGGTCATCGGTATTTTATAGTTTCATACATTGTACTAAATTTATTGTCCTTCATTTTGCTAATCACTTTTATCAGAAAAAAAAGAGTCATTTATACACTAATTTTCATAACTTTAATAACTGGTAATTTATGGGTTTATCCAAAAAAAATTGCACAAGGTTGGGATGCAACTTTAGGGCACATACCATACCATTCGCTCAGAATCGAAGCAATTGATTATTTAAACAATCAAAAAATTGATATTGCTAATGTTGCGAGTTTTTTCCCGAATAACACCGCTCTAGACAATATTGATTTTAGAGATGATAAAAGGGCTTTTATCAGTTTCAATAAAAAAAACAAGTATGCCTTTTATTCTAATGTGTATAATCTATCGGACGAAAATTTAGATATTTTAGAAACAAATTACAGCATTTTAAAACAATTCAAAAAGAATAATATAATTGTCATAATTTATATACTCAACGAAAAATGATTTTACTAGACGGAAAAAAGGTAGCCTCCGACATCAAAGCAGAAATTGCAATAGAAGTCAGACACTTAAAAGACAAAGGAACAAAAACACCGCACTTAGCTGCTATTATTGTAGGAGATAACGGTGCAAGTATAACCTACGTAAATGCAAAGGTAAAAGCTTGTGAACGTGTAGGCTTTGAATCCACTTTGGTCCGTTTACCAGAAGGAATTTCAGAAAGCGAATTACTGAACGAAATTGCAATTTTAAATATTGACAATACTATTGATGGCTTTATCGTGCAACTTCCATTGCCAAAACATATCGACGAACAAAAGGTATTGATGGCCGTAGATCCAAATAAAGATGTCGATGGTTTCCATCCTACAAACGTTGGTAAAATGGCATTAAATCTACCTACTTTTATATCTGCTACGCCCTTTGGAATCCTGGAACTATTAGAAAGATATCAAGTAGAAACTTCTGGAAAACATGTAGTGGTTCTGGGAAGAAGCCATATTGTTGGAAGCCCTATGAGTATTTTATTATCACAAAAAAGAAAAGTTGGAAATGCTACAGTCACCATGTGTCACAGTAGAACAAAAAACCTAAAAGAACTTACATTACAGGCCGATATTATTATAGCTGCTATTGGAATTCCTGAGTTTTTAAAAGCAGATATGGTAAAAGATAATGTTACGGTCATAGACGTTGGGATTACACGTTTAGCAGACTCTTCTAAAAAAAATGGTTTTAGATTAGTAGGAGATGTTGCCTTTGCTGAAGTGGCTAAAAAATCTGAATTTATTACTCCTGTACCTGGTGGTGTTGGCCCCATGACCATTGCCATGTTACTAAAAAACACCTTACTAGCTTGCAAAAGAAATGCTTAATTCTGCGATACAAGGGAACTTTGTTAATTGCTTATAAGTATTAATTTAATATATTGTGGGAGATAAACGCTCAGAAGTACTTCTGAGGACTTTTTTACCTGTCTCATTTATCTTAATATTCATGGAGTTTTTTTTAGAAGAAAACAGTACCTTTAAAGCCTTTTCAATACAACACTTTTGGGTTGTTATTTTATGTATTTGCTTCGGTACTTTTCTTATTTTGTTCACCAAGAAGCAACATAAAAAGTTCCAAAGTATTATTGGAAATATTTTTGCTTTTTCAATTGCTCTTGCAGTCGTTCTCGGGACCCTCATTAAAATATATAAAGGTAATTTTAATTTTCAAGAGGATTTGCCCCTGCACCTGTGTAGTTTTTTGGCACTTGCTATTCCTGTATTATCTGTGACTAAAAATTTTGTAGTTTATGAAGTGTTTTTCTTTTTAATATTTGCGGGAACCTTGCAGTCTATAATTACCCCTGACGAACACAATTATTTAAATTTTCCTTTTTTCAGGTATTGGTTTGTACATGCAGGACTTGTAATTTTTATGCTATTTGCTACTTTTGTCTATAATATGAGACCAACTATTAAAAGTGTTGGAAAATCCTTCTTGGGAATGCAAATCTATATGATTCTGATGTTTGCTGTTAATTATTTTTTAGGGTCCAATTACTTCTATACCAACAGAAAACCAAACGCTACAACCGCATTAGATCTTTTTGGAGATTGGCCTCAGTATGTCTTTATCGTAGAGCTTCTTGTAATTCCTTATTTCTTGTTGATTTATCTGCCCTTTTACCTTAGCAGAAAAAAAAATTAATCTACTTCTCTGTGCACCAATTCATAAGAAAATGCAGGCGTACAAACTGAAATATAATCACAGGGCTCATCAAAAGGATTAGAATACTGAACTCTTGTGTTTTTTTCAATTTTAATAGACTCTCCAGCTTTTAAAATCAAAGTCTCTCCAGCAATAATGAACTGTTTTTTTCCTTTGATAATATAAGTATATTCCTCAAATTCTGGTGTCTGAAAAGGTTCACTCCAATTCGGTGGTGCCACCATGTGTGCAATACTTAACTGCTCTCCTCCGTTGGTAGCTTTTCCAAAATGTTCTTCTATTACTTTTCCATCTTTTGTTGGGACAACAAAAGGAAATTTCTGAAGGATATATTTTTTCATCTGTTTAATTAAACCAAACAATAAATGCTTTCATCTTTGCTAAATCTGGAATTTGTTCTAAAGTTACTTTCTGAGTCGTAAAATCCTTAAGTCCAAGTTCTTCTTTGTCAATGGCAATCGTTGCGTTTAAATCGTCAATAAACAAAGTAGCTGTAAAGAAAGTGGACTCTATTCTGTTAATATTGTTATTAGCATTCACCTCAGAGAAGCTAGAGTTTTTATTGATTCCTGTTTCTGTCACGTATCGAATGTCATGAACTTCTATACTTTTAATTGTAGAACTAGAATCTAATTGTTCTTTTGGTATGATCGTTAAAATATGCTTGCCTCCTTTTTCAAAGATGAGGTATTCATCATCATCTTGAAAGTAATTATCTCCTAAAGCGCCTTCACTTAGATTTTTAACAATGGAGTCTTTTTCAAAAATTGTAGCCAACTCGTGCATGGTCGTTTTTGTTGTTAAATGGCCAACTTTTCCTTTTTGAATATTAAATTTACCTCCATCTCCACAACTTAAAATCAAGAGTACAGATGCTAATATTAAAACGGATAGGTTCTTTCTTTGAATCATTTTTAACTATTTATGGTTATTATACGGTCTCTATTGTACTCGCTTACTTTAAAAAATTTTTATAAAAATACTCAAAGTTTAGTAGTTCAGAACTAATTTAAAGAGTTTGTTCAAAATAATATTTAAAAGTATCTGATTCTTTAGGAATTGTTTTTCAAAGTCTCTTTTAAAAAAGCTCTTTTATAATAATGAAACAGGGTTATACCTATATTTATTCTTTGCGAGCAAAAAATAATCTTAGGCTTCAGTTAAAATTCAATTGATAGCAAACAATAGATCTTTTTTAATTATTTTTAAAAGAAACATGCTTAGTTTTTTGGAGTAGTGCATTTCCCAAAGTAAATAAAAACCCTCAAATATTTTAATAAAGCTTCGAAACAATTCTATTTCGTTGTGCCTTTCAAAAATAGATTTTTTGTGGTACCCATTCTAAAATATACGCTACAACTGAATTTTGAAAGCGAATTATGCTTGTAATTTTAAACGATGTATTCCTGAAATTATCAAAAAGAGAATATTTGGTACTTATTTTAATTAATTTATAACTCAAACTACAATTTTGTTTAAATTTGATAAAACTAAAAAAAAACAGTGCACTTCTAAGGCTACTTTTTAAAAAAAAATATACTTTAGCCACATGTTTACTACAAGAAAAAATATTCTAACTATCATAAATAGGCCCAGTTTGCGCTTGCGCAATCGCCGTCGCTAATAATTGTTACTAGCAACAAACTGTCTTATAAGGTATTTAACTTTTTATTTTTTCAATATGATTCTTTCAAAAAACACACACTCGCACATACAGAATACTACTATTTTTAAAAATAATAGTATTCGCCGCTATTCTTATATCCGCCCTTTGGGGTACTAGCTATATATAGAATTTAGGTGTGTCCAGTTCTACCTTCAAAATAAAAACAAACAACAATTAGTATTCTTATAAAAAAAATCAATGCAATGGAAATTGTAATTGCAAACAAATCACATAGTGTATACGCAGACATTATCTGTAAAACAATCGAGGAAGCGGCGCAGGTTAGAGGAACTGGTATTGCTAAACGAAAACCCGAATACATTCTAACCAAGTTGGAAAATGGAAATGCAGTCATTGCCTTGAATGGTGACGAGTTCGCTGGATTCTGTTATATAGAAGCTTGGGGTCATGGGAAGTTTGTGGCCAATTCAGGATTAATTGTACGACCTGATTATAGGAACCTTGGACTGGCAAAACAAATTAAAGAAGTAACCTTCAAGCACTCTAGAACCAAGTTCCCTGATGCTAAAATTTTCAGCATCACAACTGGTTTAGCGGTGATGAAGTTAAATAGTAATTTAGGTTACAAACCTGTTACATTTTCTGAACTCACAGATGATCCAAGTTTTTGGGATGGTTGCCAAACCTGCAAAAACTACGATATATTGACAAGGACTGAAAGAAAAATGTGCATGTGTACAGGAATGTTATTTGACCCAAAAAATAATAACAAAACCGCTTCTAAGGAAGTAAAGGAAAGCGTCTTTAGAAAATTAAAAAACATCAAAGAAAATTTATTTCTTAAAAAAAGTAAAATATGAAAAAATTAGTAATTGCATATAGTGGCGGTTTAGACACCTCTTATTGTGCCGTAAGTTTGTCAAAAGAATATGAAGTTCATGCTGTAAGCGTGAACACTGGCGGGTTTTCAAACCAAGAAATCAAACAGATAGAAAGCAATGCGTATAAAATGGGAGTTGCTGCCTATAAAAATATTGATGCCGTCGCCACCTTCTATCAGAAGGTAGTAAAATATTTAATTTTCGGAAATGTATTAAAAAACAATAGCTATCCCCTCTCCGTAAGTGCAGAAAGGATTATACAAGCCATTGAAATTGTTGAATATGCCAAAAGTATTGGTGCAGCATATATCGCGCATGGAAGCACAGGCGCGGGAAATGACCAGGTACGCTTTGATATGATTTTTCAAACTTTAGCCCCAGCTATTAAAATTATTACACCCATAAGAGATCAGCAATTAACAAGACAAGAGGAAATTGAATATTTAAAATCTGAAGGCATTGATATGTCTTGGGAAAAATCAAAATACTCCGTGAATAAAGGATTGTGGGGAACGAGTGTTGGAGGAGTAGAAACTTTAAAATCAGAGAAACCGCTACCAAGCGAAGCCTATCCTTCTCAACTAAAAAAAGAGGGAGCGGAAAAGGTAACACTTACTTTTAAAAATGGAGAATTTATTGCTTTCAACGGCACAAAAAATTTACCTGAAGTTAATATTGAGAAACTAAATGATGTTGCCGCAGGCTATGCAATCGGAAGGGACCTTCATGTGGGTGATACTATTGTTGGAACAAAAGGAAGGGTTGGGTTTGAGGCTGCAGCTGCACTAATCATCATAAAAGCCCACCATCTGTTAGAGAAACATACTTTGACAAAATGGCAATTGCAGCACAAAGAGTATCTCTCTAGTTTCTATGGGATGCATTTGCATGAAGGTCAGTATTTAGATCCTGTAATGAGAGATACAGAAGCATTCTTACAAAGTTCACAAAAGATGGTTTCTGGAAATGTTACGGTGAGTTTAAAGCCGTACCACTTTTCTTTAGATGGAATTATTTCTGACCATGATTTAATGTCTAGCAATTTCAGTACTTATGGGGAAGAAAATAAAGCATGGACCGCTGAGGAAGCCAAGGGTTTTATAAAAATTCTAGGAAATCAGAACAAAATATATCAACAAGTAAACTCTTAAATATGTTAACAGTAGGAATTATAGGTGGTGCAGGATATACAGCTGGAGAATTGATACGGTTGTTACTAAACCACTCAAAAACAAATATCGACTTTGTATACAGTACCTCTAATGCCGGTAATAAAATATATCAAATACATCAAGATTTAATTGGCAGTACAGAAATGAACTTTACCAATGAAATTAATGCAACTGTAGATGTCTTATTTTTATGTTTAGGACACGGAAATTCAACTACATTTCTTCAGAAGAATACCTTTTCTAAAAATACAAAAATCATCGATTTAAGCAATGATTTTAGATTGGCTGCAGATAAAAATTTCGAAGGGAAAGAGTTTGTGTATGGTTTGCCAGAATTACAAAAAGAAAAAATAAAAGAAGCAAGCTATATTGCAAATCCTGGTTGTTTTGCAACTGCCTTGCAGTTGGCAATTTTACCACTAGCGGCTTACGAATTGTTATATGATGATGTACATATAAATGCGGTTACCGGTGCTACCGGCGCAGGGACTTCTTTATCTAAGACTACACACTTTACTTGGAGAGATAATAATTTTACACACTATAAAGCTTTTAATCATCAACATTTAGGCGAAATAGATCAAACGGTACAGCAGCTCCAATCAAATTTTAATGCGGAAATAAACTTTATGCCAAACAGAGGTAATTTTTCTAGAGGAATCTTCGCTACTACCTACACGAAGTTTGAGGGAAGCCTTGAAATGGCAATTAAAATATACCAAAATTATTATAAAGATGCAGCGTTTACCTTTATTTCAGAAAATGATGTACATATGAAACAGGTAGTAAATACTAATAAATGTATCCTTCACTTGGCGAAACACGGAAATAAACTACTAATTACAAGTACTCTTGATAATCTTTTGAAAGGCGCTTCTGGACAGGCAATTCAGAACATGAATTTAATGTTCGGCTTTGAGGAAACCTTAGGACTGAATTTAAAAGCAAATTATTTTTAAAACCAAAACTAGTATGAAAGCAGCAATTATTGGAGCCGGAAGTTTAGGACAATCCATCGCAAAAGGATTGTTAAAAAATCAGGTCGTTAGCACATTGTATTTGACGAAACGAAACACAAATACACTTCAAAGTTTTAGCGATTGCAATGACGTTATTTTGACTTCTGACAACCAGGAAGCCATTAAGAATTCTGATATTTTAATTTTTGCAGTGCAACCGAAGCACTTGGAAAAAATCTTAATAACGCTGCAACCTATGTTGCATAATAAGCATGTGTTAATCTCTGTAATAACAGGTTTTTCCATTGCCAAAATAGAGAGTATTGTGGGAAGTAATACCGCTATTGTTCGGGCAATGCCAAACACTGCTGCTGCCGTTGGGCAATCTATGACTTGTATTTCTACAAATACCAATGGAAAAGAAAAAGTAGCATTGGCTAAAACTATTTTTAATAGTTTAGGAAATACCTTAGAAATTCCTGAAGAACAATTGCAAGCAGCTACGGTTATCTGTGCAAGTGGCATTGCTTTTTGGATGCGATTGATTAGAGCGACTACCCAAGGAGCCATTCAGTTGGGCTTTGAGGCACACGAAGCACATGAATTAGCAATGCAAACTTGTTTTGGTGCTGCTAGCCTGTTAAAGGAGTCAGGAAATCATCCAGAGGCAGAAATAGACCGGGTAACCACCCCCGGAGGTTGCACAATTGAAGGTTTGAATGAAATGGAACACCAAGGTTTAAGTTCCTCCTTAATCAAAGGAATTACGACTTCTTTTAATAAAATTAACCAAATAAAAAACTAATACATGTCTCTATTTAACGTCTATCCTTTGTATGAAGTTACCCCTGTATCCGCAAAAGGAATTTATGTGTATGACAAAAACGGTGCAGAATATTTAGATTTGTATGGCGGTCATGCAGTGATATCTATAGGACACTCACATCCAAAATATGTCGAAGCAATTACCCATCAAGTTGCAAAATTAGGGTTCTATTCTAATGCTGTTCAAAACCCTTTGCAGGAGGAATTAGCCGCTAAAATTGAAGCTCTTTCAGGATGCAAAGACTACGAGCTATTTTTATGCAATTCTGGCGCTGAAGCAAATGAAAATGCCTTGAAACTAGCTTCTTTTAAAACGAATAAATCAAGAGTAATTGCGTTTAAAAATGGATTTCATGGCAGAACCTCTGCTGCAGTAGCGGCAACTGATAATGCGGCTATTATTGCTCCTATAAACGCACAACAAGAAGTGACCATTTTAGAATTAAATGATATCGCCAGTGTTCAAATAGAACTTGAAAAAGGAGATGTCTGTGCTGTAATTGTTGAGTTTATTCAAGGTGTTGGAGGGTTGGACCAAGCCAATGCAGCATTTTTTGAACAATTGGATGTTCTTTGTAAAAAAAATAATACAATGTTTATAGCAGATGAGGTACAGTCGGGCTACGGACGTTCAGGAAAATTCTTCGCATTTCAATATTACAAGCTTACTCCAGATATTATTTCAATTGCAAAAGGAATGGGAAATGGATTTCCAATTGGTGGAATTTTAATCCATCCTTCGATTGAAGCTAAATACGGAATGTTAGGAACCACTTTTGGTGGAAATCACCTCGCTTGCGTAGCAGGCTTGTCTGTTTTAAATGCCATTGAAGAAGAACATCTCATGGAGAATGTTACTGAGATGTCGGCATACTTTGTTAAAATCGCAAATACCATTCCACAAGTAAAGAAGACGAAAGGAAAAGGATTGATGCTTGGTTTAGAATTTGATTTTGAAGTTGCTGATTTAAGAAAAAAATTAATTTATGAACATCATATTTTTACAGGAGGTGCTTCTAATAAAAAAGTACTGCGAATTTTACCCCCATTAAATATAAATAAAGGACACATTAATCAATTCTTTGAAGCGCTGGTCGCTGCGCTTGATGGTATGTTTCCAAAAATGGTCAAATAATATAATATGCAGAAAAAGAAACGTATTTTATTAAAAGTAGGTTCAAATACACTTACAAAGGAAACGGACAATATCTCTCGAGGAAAAATTGAGGACATTGCTAATCAAATTGCAAAACTCAAAGACTCCTGTGAATTTATTATTGTGAGTTCTGGCGCCATTGCTGTAGCAAAACAATTTGTCAAATTAGAAAGTAAACAATCAGAGGTTTTTGTAAAACAAGCATTGGCATCTATCGGGCAGCCACATTTGATGCGGATTTATCAAGAAATTTTTAGAGAATATGGCTTGCTAAGTTCTCAGTGTCTCCTCTCCTATTCAGATTTTAAAAAATCAGAAAGTAAAACGAATATTGTAAACACTATAAATGTTTTGGTCCACAATAATTACATTCCGATTATCAATGAAAATGACACCGTAGCTACCGATGAAATTCAATTTGGAGACAATGATAAATTAGCAGCTTTAACCGCTATTTTATTAAAAGTTGACCTCTTAATAATCGCCACTAATACAAATGGAATTTACACCAAAGAATCGTTCCAAAATAAGCATCCTAAAACAATTTTAGAAGTGGCTAATTTTGATACTTTAAAAAATGAAGTTGTACCTTCTAAATCCTCCCATGGAAGCGGCGGAATGAAATCTAAAATTGAAGCCGTTTCTTTAAGTAAAAATGCCAATATAGAAACATGGATTGTAAATGGGTTGGAAGATGATTTTATCACAAATGCCTTTGAAAACAAAGTTCCGTTTACTAAAATAAAATAAATAATAATGAAAAAATATACTTCAATAAACGATATTGACAACATGACCTCCTGGATTGAAGAAGCCAAAGAAATAAAAGGAAGTCCTTTAAAACACCGCAAACTCGGGAAAAATAAAACATTGGGGATGCTCTTTTTTAACGCAAGCCTAAGGACACGTTTAAGTACCCAAAAAGCAGCTTTAAATTTGGGAATGGATCCTATTGTGATGAATGTTTCTGGTGATGCTTGGGGAATTGAATTTGGAGATAGAACCATAATGAATGGCAACACTGCAGAACATATAAAAGAGGCTGCCGCTGTAGTTTCCCAATATTGTGATATTATTGCTGTACGCGCTTTTCCTTCTTTAAACGATAAAGAACAGGACGAAGCAGAACAGGTTTTACAATCTTTCATTCAATTTGCTTCCGTACCCGTTATTAGCATGGAAAGCGCAACAGAGCACCCCTTACAAGGCTTAACAGATGCCATTACTATTTCTGAAAACAGTACTAAAAAAAGACCAAAAGTAGTATTAAGTTGGGCCCCACATGTGAAAGCATTGCCACATGCAGTAGCTAATAGTTTTGTCCAAGCAATGCAGAAGATGGACGTAGAGTTTATAATAACCAACCCTGAAGGTTATAATTTAAACACCAAGATCACCAAGGAAATACCTATTTATCATAATCAGATAGCCGCTTTTAAAGATGCTGATTTTATCTATACCAAAAACTGGAGTTCCTATGAGACCTATGGAGAAATATTAAATACCGATTCTAATTGGATGCTCACAAAAGAAAAGTTAGGAAATGCTAAATTTATGCATTGCCTACCTGTAAGAAGAAATGTGGTGGTGGAAGACGCTGTATTAGATAGTACTTGTTCTTTAGTTATTGAACAAGCAAATAACAGAACCTATGCCGCTCAATTGGTTTTAAAAAAGGTTTTAGAAAGTTTATAATGCATTTGCAAGCAACAAAGCAATTTTTTTTATTAAAAAGATTTTAGCAGTATTATTGCTCATAAATAAGAAGATACGTAAAATGGAGAAATTATCAATCGTAAAAATTGGAGGAAACATTATTAAAGATGAAAGTTCTTTATATGCGTTTCTTAAATTGTTTTCTGATTTAAAAGGAAAAAAAATATTAGTCCATGGAGGTGGAAAACGAGCTACACAATTAGCTTCACAACTAGGAATTGTATCTAAAATAGTGGCAGGAAGACGCATTACAGATGCTTCAACTTTAGAAATTATTACGATGGTGTATGGAGGATTGGTCAATAAAAATATCGTTGCTAAACTACAAGCCTTACAAATTGACGCCATTGGATTAACCGGTGCAGATGCCAATAGCATACACGCTGAGAAAAGACCTGTTACCAAGATAAATTACGGTTTTGTGGGCGATGTAAAAGAAGTGAATTCCAATGCTATTGACACGTTAATTACAGCTGAGTTTACACCTGTATTCTGCGCCATTACACATGATGGAAATGGGCAACTCTTAAATACAAATGCAGATACAGTAGCTAGTCAAATTGCAATTGGAATGAGTAAACGCTATGACACTGCACTTTATTATTGTTTTGAATTGGACGGTGTCTTAAGAGATTTTAATGACAAAGCATCTGTAGTACAACAACTCGACACTAAGACCTATCAAAAACTACGAACAGACGGCATTATTGCTGATGGAATGTTACCAAAACTAGAGAACTGTTTTGATGCGTTAAAATCAGGTGTTTCTCAAGTGTATATAGGAAATACTGGGATGCTTTCAAAAGAAAATGATAATTTCACAACCATTACCTTATAAAATGAATATCCAAAAACTCACAGAAAACGCAATTTCTCTTTTAAAGAACTTAATTGAAACTCCTTCATTTTCGCAAGAAGAAGAAAACACAGCACTGCTTATTGCAGGATGGTTTCTTGATAATAATATTCCCTTTCAACGAACGAAAAATAATATTTGGGCAACCAATAAACATTTTGACGAAAGCAAACCAACCTTACTATTAAATTCACATCACGATACCGTTAAACCAAATTCTGCCTATACTAAGGACCCATTTGAAGCCCACGTTAAAGACGGAAAATTATATGGATTAGGAAGCAATGATGCGGGTGGATGTCTGGTCTCATTGATTGCCACTTTTACCCATTTTTACGATGCGAAAAACCTTTGCTATAACATTGTCATAGTGGCCTCGGCTGAAGAAGAAAATAGCGGGAAGAACGGATTAAATAGTATGTTACCTACTATTCCGCATATCGATGTAGCGATTGTTGGCGAACCGACCTTAATGAACTTGGCTGTTGCAGAAAAAGGGTTGGTTGTATTTGATGCAGTTGTCTCAGGAACACCAAGTCACGCAGCACATCCAAATAATAACAATGCAATCTATAATACCATTGAAGTATTGCAATGGTTTAAAGATTTTAAATTTGAAAAAACTTCTGAAGCATTAGGTGATGTAAAAATGACTGTGACTCAAATTACTGCTGGGAAACAGCATAATGTAGTTCCTGCTCATGTAGATTTGGTAATTGATGTTCGTGTAAATGATGCCTATTCTAACCAAGAAATTGCCGATATATTAAAAGACAAATCACCTTGTACAGAAATTACTCCAAGAAGTTTGCGTTTGAATTCGTCTGCTATTTCTTCGAATCATGATTTAGTAAAAGCAGGAATTGCCATAGGAAGAGAAACATATGGCTCTCCTACCTTATCAGATCAAGCATCTTTAAGTTGTCAATCTTTAAAATTAGGTCCTGGAGATAGTACTCGTTCACATTCTGCCAATGAATTTATTTATGTCACTGAAATTGAAGAAGGAATACAAATTTATATTGAATTACTCAATAAGGTAATTGTTTAAACACACACAAATTAAATAGATCCTGGCCTGTACAGGACAAAACACTAAAAAATTATGAAACTTTGGGACAAAGGATTTTCAATAGACCAACAAATAGAAAAATTTACGGTTGGAAATGATCGAGAAATTGATATGCATATTGCAAAATATGACGTACAGGCTTCTTTAGCACATGCTGTTATGCTTGCATCTATCGGAATTATTACGGACAATGAATTGAAAGATCTGAAAAAAGGTCTCCATGAATTAGCGGATGATATTGAAAATGGGACTTTCCATATTGAAGCTTCTTTTGAAGATGTACACTCTAAAATTGAGTGGGAACTTACAGATAAATTAGGAGCAGTTGGTAAGAAAATTCACACTGCTCGTTCTAGAAACGATCAAGTTTTAGTGGCACTTCATCTGTACTACAAAGAAAATTTAGCAGTTATCAGCGATAAAACAAAAACACTTTTTGACACACTTTTAAAGCTCGCCGATACGCACAAAAAAAATTTACTCCCTGGTTATACACATTTACAAGTAGCCATGCCTTCTTCTTTTGGCCTCTGGTTTTCTGCCTATGCAGAGTTACTTATCGATGATGTGTATATGCTGCATGCTGTTGCTAAAGTGGTAGACCAAAACCCACTTGGATCTGCCGCTGGTTATGGGAGTTCCTTTCCTATTGACAGAGAGCTAACTACCAAAGAATTAAACTTTGCCACTTTAAAATACAATGTGGTTGCTGCCCAATTAAGCAGAGGGAAAAGTGAACGCTCTATTGCTGCTGCCTTGGGTGGATTGTGCAATACCATGGCACGTTTTTCAATGGACGTCTGCTTGTATATGAGTCAGAATTTTAATTTCATCTCTTTTCCTGACGAACTCACGACTGGAAGCAGCATCATGCCCCACAAGAAAAACCCAGATGTATTTGAATTGATCCGAGGAAAATGCAATAAAATTCAGGCCTTACAAACAGAAATGCTGCTGATTACGAATAACTTACCAACAGGTTATCACAGAGATTTTCAACTATTAAAAGAAAACATTATTAATGCTTTTGAAGACGTAAAAGATATTTTAGATATCTTTAATTATGCCATTCAGCAAGTAATTGTAAAGGATATTGATTTGAACGACGAAAAATATCAGTATTTATTTACCGTAGATAGCATTAACAACCTGGTCGTATCAGGGATGCCCTTTCGGGAAGCCTACCAAAAAATAGGCGAGCAAGTACAAGCAGGAACCTACACCCCTGACCTTGGCAAAAAGCACTCTCATATCGGAAGTATCCATAATTTATCATTGGATAAAATAAAAGAAAAATACCCTCAATAATACCTGTAAAAAACAGTTATTTTTCAGTAATTGTTTTTTACCTCTTATTTTAAAATAAATACGCTTTGATTTTTTCAAACTATTTAAAAGATACAAACAACATTCAAAAATACTGGATGCATTTATTCTGTTGTTTTTGTGGAGAACCTATGTACTTTTCGCAGCGCCTTTAAATCCCTGTTATTTATCTTTTTAAAACATGAATAGCGCTGATAAATCAACAGCTTATATACTAAGAAATAGATGATTTCAAACACGAAGGTCTCCAAATTAAATTACGCTAAATACGAAAGTATTGGGGCTGAGTTCAATTAAAAAAACCAGCTGTTTTGAATTACAAATATTACAAAAAAAGCATTATTATTTTCGAACTACTTGTCTTTTGGTAAGTGATGAGTATTCAGTAATAAACAACCGAAAAAAGAAAAATGGTTTGCAACCTATTTATGAGAACACTAGTTGATACCCTATCATATAAAAAAACCAGTAATACTTAAATTAGCATCCCTTATTTTATATCATTTTCAACTTGTATTTTACATAACTTCGTGCCAATAAATTTAATTTCATTGGATCTGAGATACGTATGCGCGTATCCATAATTTTCTCTGAAGGGACACTGTCTAATTTTGTAAGTAATCTCCTGTAATATCTATACGCCATATACACCCCAAACTTTGCCTCTACAGGTAATTTTAAAATCCCATTGGTAAATGCAAAATCGAAGTCAGCTTTAATTTCATCAATAATTAACTGCTTTGAAGCTGTATTTAATTTTCCAAGATCAATGTTTGGAAAATAAGAACGGTTTAAAACTTCATAATCATCTTTTAAATCTCTTAGAAAATTTACTTTTTGAAAAGCAGAACCCAATCGCATTGCGGCGTCCTTTAATACCTCAAATTTCGCATCATCACCATTTACAAAAACCTTTAAGCACATTAAACCAACAACATCTGCAGAACCATATATGTAGGCATCATATTCTTCTTTTGTTTCGTAGACTGTTTTATGCAAATCTGCTTTCATACTTTTTAAGAAAGCTTGTATCATTTCATCGGGAATGTTATACCTATTTACAGTTTGTTGAAAGGAGTTTAAGATCGGATTTAGACTTATGCCCATTTCTTTTCCCATGTAATAATCACGCTCAAAATGTGTCATCAAAAGCTCTTTATCATACTCGTGAAAAGTGTCTACAATTTCATCCGCAAAACGAACAAAACCATATATATTGTATATATCTGTTCTAATTTTTGGAGACAATGTATTCACAGCCATAGAAAAAGAGGTACTGTATTTTTCAGTAACTAGTTTACTACAATCGTTAGAAACAGTATCAAATAATTCTTTCATACTTAGAGACTATTTTTTTTTATTAATTCTGATGCAATTTTTCCAGAAATTAATGCTGGCGGGACTCCTGGACCGGGAACCGTTAATTGACCTGTAAAATACAAATTATTTACTTTACTACTTTTAATTTTTGGTCTTAAAAAAGCAGTTTGTAATAATGTATTTGCCATCCCATATGCATTACCTTTATAAGAATTATACTCTTCTTTAAAATCATTCACACAAAATGACCTTTTAAAGATAACGCTTTTTTTAACTTCTTGGTTTGTTAATTTTTCAAATCTATCTAAAATTTTATGAAAATACGCTTCTCTTAGCTCGGCTGTATCCGTTATCCCTGGTGCTAAAGGAATCAAGAAAAAACCAGCTTCTTTACCCTCTGGGGCAGAAGTTTCATCTGTCATAGAAGTGAAATTAGCATAGAATAATGGATCTGTTGGCCATTTAGGATTGTCATAAATTTCTTCTGCATGCAAATCAAAATCTGTATCAAAAAACAGCGTATGGTGACTTGCATTTTTAATTTTTTTATCAAAACCTACATAAAACAACAAAGAGGATGGGGCAAATGTTTTTTTGTCCCAATATTTTTCTGAATACTGCCTTAAATTCTCATCTAATAAAGTTTCTGTATGATGATAATCCGCACCACTTAAAACCAAAGTAGTATCAATAGTTTTACCATTAACCAGCAAGCCAGAAACATTATTTTTTGAATCTGTTAAAATTTTCTCTACGTTCGCATTTACCTGAAAGCTTACACCTAAAGAAGTTGCTAAAGAAACCATACCTTCGATAACTTTATACATTCCTCCTCTTGGATGCCAAGTTCCTAAACCAAAATCCGCATAATTCATAAAATTATAAAAAGCGGGTGTATTACTCGGTTTTGCTCCTAAAAACAATACTGGAAACTCTAAAATTTTAATTAGTTTACTACTTTTTATATTTTTTCTTACTTCTTTTCTAATGTTAGAAAAAAACTGAGTAACTCTAGCCACAGTTTTGGTTGTAACTAATTCTAGTGGAGAAATACCCGGTTTATAGACGATATCTAAAACGGCTATTTCATAATTTGCCTTAGCAGAATCCAAGAAAGATTTTAAGTGCTTTGCACTTCCTTTCTCTTCTGACTCAAACATCTTGTAAATATCCTCTAGATTTTCAGAAATTTTTAGTGAAGAATTTTCACCGAAATAAACTTCGTATCCCGGACTTAATTTATCTAAAATATAGTAATCTGAAGGTTTCTTACCAAAATCTGCAAAAAAACGTTCAAAAACATCTGGCATCCAGTACCAAGAAGGCCCTAAATCAAAAGTAAACCCTTCTTTTTTATACTGTCTTGCTCTTCCTCCCAAAGTATCATTTTTCTCGAACACAGACACATCATACCCTTCTTTGGCTAAATAGCACGCCGATGATAATGCAGAAAATCCGGATCCAATAATATGAATTTCTTTTTTCATTTTTTATTATTTGTTTAACAAAGATACCGCAAAATTAAACAATATATTTAGCAGAAAAAAAATTATAAAACTTTTAACACCTCCAACATAGAAGCATAAAAAGAAACATCAAAATTATGTTCTTTATCTTTTACAAGCTCCGTTTTTCTGCCGATGGCTAACAGTTGATGCTCCGTGTTTTTTAAACCATTCTCAATTTGTTTAAAATATGCATCAATCTTGTCATCGTAAGGTTGTATGGTTAAAGAGGTTACAAAACATATTTTTTTGTCACTCTTAAAAAAGTAATCTAAATTATCTAATGGTAGGTTTTGGCCTAAATAAATCGTTTGGTTCCCTCTTAAAACAAGTTCATAATTTAAATACAATAAACCCAACTCATGAATTTCATTTTCGGGCAAAAACAGTACATATATTTTTTTAGATTTTTTAATTCCATATTGCAGGTTCTCTGTGTTTATATGAATTTTCTGAGCAATTAAATTTGCAATAAAATGCTCATGTGCAGGCATAAGCGTCCCTGTTTGCCATAAAAGCCCCACATGGTTTAAAAAAGGAATAAATACTTCTTTAAATACCTCTCTAAATGTTTTTTTTATCAATAGCTTCTGATAGATCGCATTGAACATTTCTTTATCAAACTTTAACATTGCTAATTTCAACGCAATAATTGCCTTATCATTAATTGCAGTTATATTGGCAACCTCTCTCGAATAAATTAAAATCTCTTCATCAGACATTTTAGCAATTTTCGATATCTTATAATTGTTATTACTTAATAAAACTACATTTAATAGTTTCTGTAAATTTTGATGCGAATAATACCTAATATTTGTTTCCGTTCTTTTTGGTTCTAAAAGATTGTATCTTTTTTCCCAAATACGAATGGTATGGGATTTAATTCCTGATATATTTTCAAGGTCTTTAATAGTGAAGTCTTGCCTAATATTGTCCAATCCCATTAGTTTAAAGTTAATCAAAGATAATATTTTTAAGCCAATAAAAATATTATTAAAATACTTGTAACATTTCTTACATTTGCGATACTAATAAGTATTCTAATCACAATCAAATTGCAAAAAGATTTAGAAAATAAATTTTTAATAGATTTTGAAACAAATCAGAATATAGCCCATAAAATTTGTAGAATTTATACTACAAATAAGGATGCCCACAATGATTTGTTTCAAGAAATAACAATACAAGTATGGAAAAACTACTCGAAATTTCGAGGAGATTCTAAATTTAGTACTTGGATGTATCGGGTTGCATTGAATACTGCAATTTCATTGTATCGGAAGTCTACGAGACAGCCAAAGACACAAGATTTTAATGATGTTGTTTATAAAATTCAAGCTACTGCTTATGATGATACTGAGGAATTGCAATTAAAAGCACTTTACAAAGCAATTCATAAACTAAGTGATATTGAGAAAGCGCTCATTTTTTTATACCTAGAAGACAAACCGTATAAAGAAATAGCTGAAACACTAGGAATTTCTAACGGAAATGCAAGAGTAAAAATGAACAGAGCAAAAGAAAAGTTAAAAAACATTTTAAACCCGTAATATGGATTTATTAGAAAATTATAAAAAGGCTTGGAACAATCAACCAGATACTGAAGGTAAACGTTCTACTTTGGATATATACAAACTTGCACAATCAAAATCTCGGTCTATTGTAAAATGGATTTTTATTATTGGTATACTTGAATTTGTAGGCTTAAACTCTCTCTATTTTTTTGTAGATATTGATGAAGCTTATGCTGAATATAAAAAAATGGGTTTAGAAAACTTTATTTTCTATTCTCAAATTATAGCATACGGGATTTTGTTTTATTTTTTAACCATGTTCTATCTAAATTATAAAAGAATTTCTACGACAGATTCAACAAGAACCTTGATGAAAAAGATAATTAAAACTAGAAAAACAGTGCGGAATTATGTGCTCTTTAATTTAGGTTATATGGCTTTAATTATGGTTGTTGTTACCATAGCGTCCATAAATACAAACTTTGATGATTTAAGCAATAAACAAATTATTTTAATAATATTTGCAACGCTTATTGCTACGCTTTTAACATTAGGAGTCTTGTGGTTATTTTATCAATTGCTATATGGTTTTTTACTCAAAAAATTAAGTAAGAATTACAAAGAAATAGCAAAGTTAAATGAACAAGATTAAAAGTATTCTTAAAAATAAAATTTTGTGAATCCCCAAAATTTAGAAGTAGTTTTAAAATAGGTTTCGGTAACCGAACTACCATTGGTATTTCAATAAATGTAGTTTATGAATTTGGAACCGATTTTTTCTAGGAACTGGAATAAAGTTCCTGTATCCTAAAATTAACGATTTTTCTACTTGCGTTTATAGCACCCGTCATATTGCTTTACATCCAATACACTGTAGCATTCCGTTTTCTAAAGAATTAGAATGTTGTTTTACAAAACACCACATTTAATTTAATGCTTTAGACACAAATTTTCCTGCATACCATACAGATATTGCATACAACAAAGGTAGCTTTACTATTACTATTCGGTATAATGTTTTATACGACGAAAATAAAAACGCCTTTGCAGCTCTTATTTCTCCAATTGTCCATTTTTATTTTAAAAAATTTTGGAGTTCTTTTAATAGAATTTCATGCATATCATTGGTATAATCCAAATGCGTAACAATTCTAATTCTTCCCTCTCCCATTGGTGTTAACAGAATATTTTTATCTTTCATTTTTTGAATAAAATTATCTGCACCTATACTTTCGTGAACATAAAAAATTACAATATTAGTTTCAATCGACGCTACTTCTTTCACATAAGAAACAGCTTCTAAAACTGCACCTATTTCTTTAGCTTTTTGATGATCTTCTGCCAAACGTGTTACATGATTGTCTAAAGCATAAATTCCTGCAGAAGCTAAAAAACCAACTTGTCTCATTGCACCACCAAACAATTTCCGAATTCTTAGCGCCTTCGCAATATGAATTTTAGACCCCAATAATATAGAACCAATTGGCGCCCCTAAACCTTTAGAAAGACAGATTGAAATGGTATCAAACAACTGTCCATATTGTTCTGGAGTTTCATTTTTAGCAACCAAAGCGTTAAATAAGCGTGCTCCATCTAAATGAAAAGCCAAGTTGTTTTCTTTGGCAACTTTTTGAACTTTTTCTAACTCAGTTAAATCCCAACAAGCACCGCCTCCTTTGTTTGTTGTATTTTCTACACAAACCAAACGGGAAAAAGGAACATGAATGTCTGCTCTACCGGCAACGGCTTCTTGCAGTTGTTCCGCAGAAAACATTCCTCTATTTCCATCAATTAGCTTGCAAGTTACACCAGAGTTAAAAGCTGCACCTCCACCTTCGTAATTAAAAACATGAGCATATTTATCGCAAATTAACTGGTCTCCGGGTTGCGTATGTAATTTTATTGCCGTTTGATTTGCCATGGTTCCTGAAGGAAAAAATAGCGCATCTTCCATTCCAAACATCGCAGCGGCTTTTTCCTGTAACTCATTTACAGTTGGATCCATTTTAAAAACATCATCACCAACTTTTGCATGCATCATTACTTCCAACATTTTTTTAGTTGGTCTTGTTACTGTATCTGAAATTAAATCTATAATCATATGTATGTTTATTTAGCTATTGCAAATTTATTAGATTGCTTAGCGCCCGCTACTTGTTGGTTTTTATAATCATACCAAAAATGATGTTTTATTATTTTTTATTTATAAATTCACTCCAATGAACAATTAT
>Ga0209192_10001079_pt1 | contig 23152 bp, 20 predicted proteins | sample ArcticOcean_MG_C_11_FD_187433 | JGI IMG/M metagenome (GOLD analysis project Ga0209192, IMG submission 187433) | Marine microbial communities from western Arctic Ocean - ArcticOcean_MG_CB2_154 (SPAdes) (version 2) | ecosystem: Environmental > Aquatic > Marine > Oceanic | place: Arctic Ocean... | reverse complement strand
TGATGAGCAACAAGGCTGAGAAGAACGCTTATAAAAATATTGAAGGACAGGCAGGCGCTGTTGGTGCAGTCCTGGACTCACAAATAAAGCGGGGCTGGAGGACTTCCTCGATGCCGGTGGCCGTAAATGCCAAGACACGGGAAGCCATCTATCGAATGATCGGTCGGCCTGGAGTAGTTCTCATTTCCGAGGGGTCGTCAGCCCGAGTTCAACAAATGCTTGATGATGAAGCCCGGAAAGTCCTTAGGTCTGCTCCTGGCGCAGCGGTTCACAAAGTTAGAGTGACTGTGGATGACTCCGGTGTAAGAATCTATCGACTTCTAAAGCATGTCTATAAACTGCCTAAATCCTTGAGTCGTGGAGAAGTAACCGCCGTATCAAACAGACTTGACGCTCTAGGTGCACATGCCTCGGTTCCCATTCCCAAGGGTATTGATCCCAATCGAGCTAGAGCTCCGAAGCGAAAAGGTTAACATTTCTGAAACATTGATTCGTTAGTTTTATCTGTGAATAAGTAGAAATACCCGTAAATACCCTAGAGAGGTACCTCAATGTTCAAAACAGCCTCAGAGGCCCTGCAGTACATCAAGGATCACAACATCAAGTTTGTGGACGTTCGATTTACTGACATGCCAGGAGTGCAGCAGCACTTCAATTTGCCAGTTTCACAAATTGATGAAGAGTTTTTTGCCGTAGGACAGCTGTTCGATGCCTCCTCGATTCGAGGATTTGCGTCCATCCACGAAAGTGACATGCAGCTGATACCTGACGTCACAACTGCGTGGGAAGACCCATTCCGAGTCGAAAAGACTCTAATAATGAACTTCGACATCTACAACCCAAGAAACGGCGAGCTTTACCACCGTGACCCTCGTCAGGTTGCTCACAAGGCTGAGCGCTTCCTTCAGTCAACCGGTATCGCTGACACTGCATTTTTTGCGCCTGAAGCTGAGTTTTTCATCTTTGACGACGTGCGTTACGAAGTGAAGTCAAACACCGCCTTCCACATCGTTGACTCAATCGAAGGTGCCTGGAATTCTGCGAGGCAAGAAGATGGAGGAAACCTGGGAAACAAAACTCCTTATAAGGGCGGTTATTTCCCGGTCTCCCCTGTCGATCACTTGGCTGACATTCGAGACGCAATTGTCTTGGAGCTAGAGGATGCCGGACTGAGCGTCGAAAGAAGCCACCACGAGGTTGGAACTGCCGGACAGTGTGAGATTAACTATCGCTTTGACACGCTGGTCAAGTCTGCCGACGACCTTCTGAAGTTCAAGTACATCGTCAAAAATGTTGCGCACCAATACGGCAAGACCGCGACCTTCATGCCTAAGCCATTGTTCAACGACAACGGATCCGGCATGCACGTTCACCAGTCGCTGTGGAAAGATGGTAAGCCGTTGTTCTACGACGAGGCTGGTTACGGATCTCTTTCCGATCTTGCCCGTTGGTACATCGGTGGAATTTTGAAGCACGCACCAAGCTTGCTTGCCTTCACGAACCCATCCATCAACTCTTACCACCGCTTGGTACCGGGCTTTGAGGCTCCAGTAAACCTTGTGTACTCTGCTGGTAACCGATCTGCAGCAATTCGTATCCCAATGACTGGTTCGAACCCCAAGGCAAAGCGAATCGAGTTTAGGGCTCCGGATAGTTCTGGAAACCCATACTTGGCATTCGCCGCTCAGCTGATGGCTGGCCTCGATGGAATCAAGAACCGCATTGAGCCTCATGAGCCGGTTGACAAGGACCTCTACGAGCTTCCTCCAGAGGAAGCCAAGATGATCCCTCAGGTCCCTGGAGACTTGGAGTCGGTTTTGAAGGCGCTCGAAGAAGATCACGAGTACCTAATGGAGGGCAATGTCTTCACAAAGGATCTAATTGAAAACTGGATCGACTACAAGCGTGAGAAGGAGCTAAAGCCAATGGCCCAGCGACCTCACCCTTACGAGTTCGAGCTTTACTACGGCGTGTAAGACATTCGTCAACTAGATAGGAGCCGGGTAGATTTTCTACCCGGCTTTTTCTATTCCAAAAACAGCTTCTGAAATACCGCTCTTGAGCGCCTCGTGACCGCAAGGTAACGCTCTTCAAGCTCACTGGCTGAACCCGGCTCAAACTCCAAAACTCTTGCTATCGCCTCAAGCTTGTAGCGGTCAATTGGCAGCTCGTCTGAAGACTTATCTAGGGCGAGGACCTGAGCACTGCGCACTCTGCTAGCCATTATCCAAGCATCTTCTAACACCCGCGAATCAGCGGCATCTACATGGCCAAGAGTGACTAGAGAAGCCAGAGTGTCAAGAGTGCTGAGACTTCTAAGCTCGGGATTGTGACCGGCATATCTAAGCTGCATCAACTGAACAAGCCATTCGACGTCGCTTATTGCACCGGGCCCAAGCTTCAAATGCCTATTCGCGTCGATGCCTTTGGGAAGCCTCTCGTTTTCCACCCGCGCCTTGACTAGGCGAATCGATACAAGCTGCTTATTTGACAGCTCTTCGGGGTAGCGAAATCTATCAATCAGGCCCGTGAATGAATCTCTTAGACCTTGAGAGCCGAACATGGGCCGAGCTCGAAGGAGAGCCTGAAACTCCCAGGTTTCCGCCCACTTCTCGTAGTAACCCTCGTAAGCGCTAAGAGACTTTATCCGAGGGCCGTTTTTTCCTTCAGGTCGCAGATCCAGATCGAGCTCAAACTCCAAAATCGAATCTTTAACCAAAGCTATAAAGTGACCGGTGAGAGTCTCGGCCTTACTCTGAGCTTTTGGATCGTCGTCTTTGTAGACAAGCATCACGTCGGCATCTGAACCGAAACCGAGTTCCTGACCACCAAGCCGTCCCATTGCCACGATGCTTACATCCAAATCAATGCTGGACTTCCGCGAGGCAACCAGAAGCATTGAACCTAGATATATCTCAGTGACTTCGCTCAGGGCTCTCGAAATCTGAGGGATTTGCAGATTCCCAAGAGTGGCGCCAATCGCAATCCTCAGCACTTCCCTGCGCCGGATGAACTTCAGTCCCTCGGCGGCCTTTTCGAACCCCAGGTTCCTTGCCAAGAATGATTTCACTTCGGCCTCTAACGACTCTCTGTCAGTCGATTGAAGCTTCGATTCATCTGCAAACCACGCCGTTGATTCCGGGGTGTACTCGAGCAGCCTAGAGATGTAAACGGAGTTAGACAGCGCTTGCATTAGCCGTTCAGCAGCCCCTGAGGAGTCTCGGAGCATCTTTAGGAACCAGTGCTTGTCACCCAACAATTCACTAAGCCTTCTAAAGCTGAGTAAAGCCCCATCGGGATTCATGCCCTCGGCCATCCAACGCAACAGGACCGGAAGTAGGGAGCGCTGAATGGTAGCGCCACGTGACATACCTTGGCTAAGAGCGTGAAGATGCCTCATGGCACCCTTCGGGTCAGTAAACCCAAGAGAGACAAGCCGGCTCTCAGTCTCGCTGGCTGTTAGAGATATCTCTCCGGGTGAGAGTGCGGCCGTCGCTGCCAACAACGGTCGGAAGAAAATGGTGTCGTGGAGACTTGCTACCTCTTGGCGACTATTCAGCCACATCTTTCTCAGGTCGTCGGCACTCAAGCGTGGATTGACGCCGCGAGCAATTCTTCGAAGGTCCGAAGCGTCACTTGGGACTAGGTGAGTCCTGCGAAGCTTTGCAAGCTGAAGTCTGTGCTCGATAACTCGAAGCAGGCTGTATTGCTTTTGCAGCGCCAGGGCGTCGTCTCGACCCAAAAGCCCAGCATTAGACAATGCTTGGATGGCTGGAAACGTGCCCGCCTCTCGAAGGGTTTCATCCACAACTCCGTGGACGAGCTGAAGGAGCTGAACGGTAAATTCGACATCGCGCAGTCCGCCGCGGCCCAACTTGATGTTGAGCTCCTTTTCCTCCATTGGAATTTGGTCTATGACGCGCTTGCGCATTTGCCTGGCATGCTGGACTAGATTTGAGCGCTCTCTATCCCCCCATATTTGGGGCTTTACTCCTTCAAGATATTGACTGCCAAGCTCTTGATCGCCCGCCGCGAACCTCGCCTTCAATAATGCCTGGAACTCCCAGGGTTCAGCCCATTTTGCGTAGTGTGCCGAATGAGCAGTCACGGATCTAACAAGCGCTCCGTTTTTGCCCTCGGGTCTAAGATTTGGATCGACTTCCCAGAGCCCGGGCTCAGCAGCTGCCTCATTTATAACCAAGCCCAACCGCTGGGCTACTTGAGTAGCGGTAGCGATCGCATACTCCTCTGGGCCATCACCAACATAAATAACATCAACGTCGCTGACATAGTTCAACTCATCGGCACCGGTCTTGCCCATAGCGATAATCGCTAATCGAGTGTTGTCTGATTTCTCTTGAGAGATTCTGCCGTCTGAAATGAGCTCAGACCTCGCGACGGATACCCCTGCTTCCAGGGCCGCATCGGCAAGCCTGCTCAAGGCACTAGTCACTTCGACGACACTCTCAGCAGGGTCTGACTGACCCAAATCCCAATCAGCTATCGCTAGAAGCTCTTTGCGATAGGCCACCCGAAGATCAAGTCTGGAATCGGCCTTGAGGAAAAAATGTGATGGCAATGACTGGGCGCGACTAAATAGAGACAACTCATCAGGATGACGAGTCAAATAGTCGGCCAAACCGTCTGATGCACCGAGGATAGCCATCAATCGCTTAGGACCTGACGCGCTAGAAAGCGCCTCAAGTGTCTGCTTCCGGTGATTCTTTGCAAGCTCCAGAAGATGAGCCAAAGCCCTGTCCGGTGAGGCGGAAGTTTCAAATGCGGATATGCAACGCTGGTAACTTGACCCGAGAACCGTCTCTAGCTCTACTAAGTTGTCCTTGGCAACGCTCAGCGACTCGAACCCCAGTCGAACTATGTCACTTAGAGAAGTGACTCTGCCGATAACCATTTAGAGGGTTTTGAGGTTTTGATCAATCTCATACGGAGTCACCTGAGCACGATAGTCAGCCCATTCGTGGCGCTTGTTTGCAAGAACGAAGTTGAACACCGACTCCCCCAGGACTTCAGCCGCAAGTTCGGAGTCCTCAAGCTTTTTAATTGCGTGGTCAAGTGACTGAGGAAGAGCCTCAATGCCCATTGCTCGTCGCTCCTGATAGGAAAGAGTCCAAACATCCTGCTCGGTCTCATCCTCTAACTGGTATTCGTTTTCGATGCCTTTTAGTCCGGCAGCCAGGAGCAGCGAATACGCAAGATACGGGTTAGCCGCAGAATCCATTGCTCGGTACTCAATTCTCGTACTCTGCGCCTTCTCTGGCTTATGAAGCGGCACGCGAACTAGAGCGCTTCTGTTGTTGTGACCCCAGCTGACGTAGCTAGGTGCCTCTCCACCGCCCCATAGCCTCTTATAGCTATTGACATACTGATTGGTAACCAGAGTAATCTCTGGGGCGTGACGAAGTATTCCGGCCATAAACTGCCGCGCGGTGTTAGACAGGTGGTACTCGGCGGCAGGATCGAAGAACGCGTTCTTGTCTCCCTCAAATAGCGAGAAGTGAGTGTGCATTCCAGAGCCAGGGTGGTTAGTGAAGGGCTTAGGCATGAAGGTCGCATAAACGCCCTGCTCAATAGCCACCTCTTTGATCACAGTTCGGAAAGTCATTATGTTGTCGGCCATCGTGAGTGCGTCAGCATATCTCAAGTCAATTTCGTTCTGACCTGGGCCACCCTCGTGGTGGGAGAATTCAACCGAGATACCAAGCTGCTCGAGCATGGTTACGGCTCTTCTTCTAAAGTCATGCGCCGTACCTCCAGGCACGTTGTCAAAATAACCCGCGTTATCAACCGGAACAGGTTCTCCAGACGCGTCTACGCTGCTCGACTTCAAAAGGTAAAACTCAATTTCCGGGTGAACATAAAAACTAAAGCCCATGGATGCAGCCTTGGCCAGCGTCCTGCGCAGAACATTTCGCGGATCAGCCGCTGCAGGCTGTCCATCTGGGGTCGCGATGTCGCAGAACATGCGTGCAGCAGGATCGACTGTTCCTCTCCAGGGAAGAATCTGGAAAGTAGCAGGATCTGGTAGTGCCAGCATGTCAGCTTCAGAGTTCCTAGCGAGTCCCTCAATGGAGGAACCGTCAAAACCTATGCCCTCTGCAAAGGCACCCTCTATCTCTGCCGGGGCGACAGCCACCGATTTCAGAGATCCGGCAACGTCGGTAAACCAGAGCCGGATGAACTTAACACCGCGCTCTTCAATGGTTCTTAACACAAACTCTTGCTGCTTGTCCATATTTCCTCCTGACACTGGTAATAGGCTATCGGTTGTGACGTCAATAAAAGTGGCTTTTGCCCAGACGAACCCCGTGGTGGGTGACGTTGCGCATAACCTCGAACAACTAATGAAATATGCCGAAGCTGCCACAGGCAAAGTCGACGTGCTGGTATCAGGAGAGCTTGCGATTTCAGGCTATCCACTTGGCGACTTGAGTTACCGCGAGGACGTAATTCATCGCTCTGAAACTGCTCTCCTGAAGCTGGTCGAGGCATCTAGTGCGCCTAAATTTGAAAACCTTTACTTCGTAGTGGGCCATGCCACGCTAGCCACCTCCAAGGCAACGCACATACAGTCTTCCAAAGCAATAGCTCACAACTCAGCCAGCGTGATTCACGCTGGCAAGCTGATAGGTACCTATCACAAGCAGGTGCTTCCCAACTATGACGTATTCGACGACTGGCGAAACTTCGTTCCCGGTAACCAAGAGCTTATTTTTGAGGTGAACGGAACCAAATGCGCAATAGCCATTTGTGAAGACATATGGGATCAAACCTCAACCAGACCTGCGGCCCTCAAAAGAGCAGGCGTTGAACTTGTGATTGTTCCAAACGGCTCTCCGTATACTCGCGACAAAGCATTAGAGAGGCGAGCAGCTGTCAGGCTATTTCAAGATGGTTTCGCAGTGGCATACGCCAATCTGTCCGGCGGACAAGACGAACTGGTTTTTGACGGCGGAAGCTTTCTAGTTGACGCAAACGGCACCGAAGTGCAGCGGGCTGAATTCGAGGAAGGCTGCTTTTACGAACAGGCAGATGACCTGGAGCCGATAAAGAGCGGCGATATGTCGACACTTTGGAAAGTCCTAGTTACCGGGTTACGCGACTACTGCAGAAAGACCAACCAAACAAAATTGGTGCTGGGTCTAAGTGGTGGTATTGACTCGGCTCTTTCTGCCGCCATCGCTGTAGAGGCAGTTGGTGCAAGGAATGTTATTGGCGTCGCTTTGCCCTCTCGTTTCTCATCGGCTCACTCGATAACAGATGCTGAAAAATTAGCGGCTAACCTTTCGATTGAAATGCGAAAGATGCCTATCGACCCGGTCCATAAAGCCTTTGAATCATCGCTTCAATTCAGCGATTTGGCCGGGGAGAATCTTCAGGCGAGAATCCGAGCAGTACTACTAATGGGCATTTCCAACACGGACAACGCTCTTCTTCTATCAACCGGCAACAAGTCAGAGATCGCGGTTGGATACTCAACAATGTATGGCGACAGCGCGGGCGGATTCGCACCCATCAAGGACCTTTTCAAGACCGATGTTTGGAAAGTTTCATCATGGCTAAATTCCCGCGGCAACGACGAAGTTATTCCCGAAAATTCAATAACCAAAGAGCCGAGCGCAGAACTGCGGCCCGATCAAATTGACACCGACTCATTGCCTGACTATGAAACACTTGATCAGATTTTGGCGCTGCTAATAGAGCAATCAGCAACGATTGAACAAGTTGTTGCCAGCGGTCATCCACGCCAGCTGGCTGAGAAGATCGAGAGCATGGTGAGAGCCTCAGAATGGAAGCGCTCTCAAGGTGCGATCGGCACAAAAACTACTACGATTGCATTCGGTTCTGGACGCAGGGTCCCAATCACAACGAGGTTTACCACACTATGAGAATCAGAACTAGCACGCTCACGGAGCTAAAAAAAAGGGGCGTTCGTTTCGCAGCGCTCACAAGCTACGACATGCACACGGCCAGCATTTTTGATGCCGCGGGCATAGAAGTTTTACTGGTTGGAGACTCGGCAAGCGATAACGTACTTGCAAACCAAGGCACCGCACCAATCACCCTTGAGGAAATGATCCCATTTGGGAAGGCTGTCGCCAGAAGCGCCAAGAACTCGCTCGTAGTTTTCGACTTGCCCTTCGGTAGTTATGAAGTAAGTGCTGAGCAAGCGCTCGTAACTTCTATTCGAGCGATGAAGGAAACTGGTGCTGCGGCCGTGAAGCTCGAAGGAGCGAAGATACAACAGATTTCTAGGATCGTCGACAATGGCATCCCAGTGATGGGGCACGTCGGCTTCACGCCGCAGACCTTGCACGGACTTGCTGGCTACAAGGTTCAGGGAAGAGATCAGGAGAATGCGGATCGCCTCATGAGTGAGTGCCTGGCAATTCAAAAAGCCGGAGCGTTCGCAATCGTGCTGGAAATGATCCCAGCAGAATTGGCTAAAGAGATTTCTATCGTGTTGGAAATCCCGACAATTGGCATCGGTGCTGGATCAGAGTGCGACGGTCAGATACTGGTCTGGCAAGATTTTGCCGGCCTGGGCGAGAGGTCACCTAAATTTGTGAAGAAATATCTAAACCTTCGCGAATCACTGCAGGCTGCAGCGATGGAATACCGCTCAGACGTGCAAAATGGCACCTTTCCTGCCGTCGATCAGCAGTTTTAGTCTTCCCACTTTTTTCTGTCTTCTTCCCTAAGAGCCTTCGCCTTGGCAATCACGGTCTCAGGGCCAGCTTGCGCACTTTCGAAATCCGGAAACGGCCCGATCCGATCAAGCGACAAGGATTGAGGTCCTATTTCAACCAGTTGAGTTTTGAGATTAAACCAGAATTCGGGCTTATCGGACAATGTGCCTCCTAAATTGCTAATTCAAAAATAGACTGGATAAATGCCAAAAGCGAGCAACTCGAGTCTTGTCCCCGGGAAAATATCTAAACCACGAACCGTACCCTCAAACATAGCTAAACCAGAGTACGTTGGAAAGAGTGAGCCCGCCAAACACACAGGTGGCGACAAATACGACGATGAGACTATTCAAAAAATTCGCGAAGCTAGCAAGCTCGCCGCTCAAGCGCTCCAAACAGTTCTTGCCGCCGTCAAGCCGGGCGTTACAACGAACCAGCTTGACCAGATAGGTCACGAATTCCTTATAGACCACGGGGCGTACCCTTCAACCCTTGGCTATCGTGGATTTCCAAAGTCTCTTTGCAGTTCATTGAACGAAGTGATTTGCCATGGCATACCGGATGACACGGTTATTGAAGACGGTGACCTTGTAAACATTGACATCACCGCTTACCTAAACGGTGTCCACGGCGATAACAATGGAACCGTGATTGCAGGACAGGCATCCGAGGAGGTCAAGCTGCTTGTAGAGCGAACTCATGAAGCCATGCTGCGCGGCATAAAGGCCGCAATTCCGGGAAGAGAAGTCAACATCATTGGTCGGGCTATCGAGAGCTATGCCAAAAGATTCAACTACGGAGTTGTTCGTGACTTTACCGGTCACGGTGTTGGCACCAGTTTTCACACCGGCTTGATAATTCCGCACTACGACGAACCTTTGTACACAGACCTAATTGAGCCCGGAATGGTTTTCACAATCGAGCCTATGCTCACCCTCGGCTCTCAAGACTGGGACATGTGGGATGACGGCTGGACAATCACAACCAAGGATAAAAAGTTCTCTGCCCAATTCGAACATACGATTTTGATTACCGAGGCCGGTCCAGAAATACTTACGGAGATCTAGATGACAACCATCGCAGTTGGTATTGATGTGGGTGGCACCGGGATTAAGGCTGCACTGGTCGACACCTCAACAGGAGAGCTGGCCTCCACAAGGCTACGTATTCCAACTCCCGAGGGCGGAGAGCCGGACGCGATTGCAGCAACTTGCAAGGAACTCCTGAACCAACTTGGAGCCCAGTCTGACGCCCTGGTTGGCGTTTGCATTCCGGCAGTTGTAACTCACGGCATTTCAAGATCGGCAGCCAACATCAGCAATAACTGGATTGATTTTGATGCCGAAGACTTACTTTCAAACGTCTTGAATCGAAAAGTCCACTTGCTAAACGATGCCGACGCAGCCGGGGTTGCTGAAATGACATATGGCGCTGGACGAAATGCAAGCGGCGTGACCATCATGGCGACGCTTGGGACCGGCATTGGGTCAGCACTTTTTGTCGACAAGACACTGGTGCCCAACACTGAATTTGGACATCTGGATATTGGTGAATACATCGACATTGAGAGCTACGCATCCTACGGAGCGTTTCAGCGCGACCAAATATCGCAGGAACATTGGGGTAAGCGGTTAGAGACGTTCTTCGCGCACCTGGAAACAATATTTAGCCCGGATCTATTTATTGTCGGTGGCGGAGCAAGCAAGTCTCACGATGAGTTTTTTCCATTCATAAAAATAAGAACTCAAATGGTTCCTGCTGAGACCAAGAATGCGGCCGGGATCATTGGCGCTGCGGCCATGGCAGTGCAGTATTTATAAAAGTGAGATGGGCCGGCCGATACGCCGGGTTCTGTAATGCCTAAGCACTGACGGCCATCTATCTCGGCCACAAATTGCTAAGTGGCTCTAGCGACCTACCCGAAGACTAAACGAGCAGTCCTTAGCGTCTTCTTACTTGGTCTTGCTCCCGGTGAGGTTTACCTAGCCGAACTAGTCTCCTAATCCGCTGGTGGTCTCTTACACCACCGTTTCACCCTTACCCCCTAGGGGGCGGTTTACTTTCTGTTGCACTATCTCTTGGGTTACCCCAGGTGGGCGTTACCCACCACCGTGCTCTTTGGAGCCCGGACGTTCCTCGGCAATGCCGCGACCGTCCAGCCGACCCATCTCGAAACCAAGACTAGCCCTGAATCAGATGGGCGCAAGAGTTGATGGTGAATGTTTCTACGAAACCAGTACCAAAGAACCGATAAACACTTATGCCCCCCGGTGCAAAATTTATGTTCCAGTAAGTTGAATCCGCAGATCGTTGCGCCAACTTGGCAATCACCCTAGAGGGCATCATGTGCGTGACCAGGACCACGGTGCGGCCCTGATTATCGAGAACCGCTTCAGACACAAGTTCTGAAACGCGTTCTTCTAGATCCTGGATTGACTCTCCCCCTGGAGGTCTTTGGCTGGTTGATGCTCGCCACTTTGCTACTTCCTGGGTTGACTCAATCTCCATTGAGTCCATGGACATGCCATCCCACTCCCCGAAGGCGATTTCTCTAAGCCGCTCATCTGGAGACAGCGTTACGCCCTCGATGCCGGAAAGAGCCTCACCAGTCTGTGTGGTCCGCTTCATAGGCGAGTTGATTATTGATGTCACCGGCGAAAGGTCAAAAAGCTGCAGCAGCGGTGAAACCGCGGCGGCGGCCAGCTTTGCCTCCTTGAGGCCTTTTTCACTTAGACCGACGTCCTCACCGTCACCGCCCGCAATCAGATTGGCAGAAGTGCTATTGGTGCTGCCATGCCTGATAACTACGAGGGTTGTCGGCTCTATTTTTTGCCTAGGCGCTCGAATACTTCTTGGCTGCACGGCAGAAAGTGGAAGAGCCGCGTCTTCGCCACGAAAGTCACCCTCATCCAAAGCCCTGTTGGCGTTGGCGTCGGCGCAGGTGTTTTTATCCCGAGGAATCCACTCGAGCTTCGCGTCGAAGGCCCCAAGTAATTGGCTGGCCTCGAAAACCAGTTCCTTGATCTCGGGGCTCTTTACCTTCCAACGACCACTTAGCTGTTCAACGACCAATTTTGAATCGAGCCTTATGGTCACCAACCGGTGTTCAGTAGTTGTCAAAAACCTAAGCGCTGCAATAACACCCTGATACTCGGCGTAGTTATTCGTTTGGTTTCCTAGGGCTTCTCCGAAGTCAGCAATTGTGTTACCCGACTCATCCTCAATGTGGACGCCATAGGATGCCGGACCGGGATTACCCCTTGACGCTCCATCGCAGTAGACAAAAATCATTTTGGAATCAGGTCACTCTCGAACCAAGATTGCGCTGCACTCAGGGCAAGTTGCCAGCTCGTCATGGGCAATCGCGCGAATGGCACCGAGCGCCGTTGAGGTTAGGTTCATGTTGCAGGCTCCGCAGGTTGAATCGCGCAGCGACCCAATGGCAGAGCCGCGTTTGCTCAATCTTTCAAATAACTCAACAAGGCCGGAATCGATCGAAGACCGGTTCCTGTCAGCTTGCCCACGAAGATCGGACAGCTCGAGAGTAACTCTTGCCAAGGATCTATTCGCTTCATCGGTAGCTACTCGAAGGTCATTCTGAAGGGCTTCGCGCCTGACCTGTGTCTCGTGCTGGAGAGCCTTTGAATCCTCGACCCGCTCCATTTGAAGCAGCTGCGCTTCCTCGAGTTCGCCCTTCCGTTTTCCAAGGGTCACTAGCTCGTGCTGAATACCAGTGATTGTCTTTGCATCAGAAGATTGAGTAAGCCGCTGCTCATCCTTAGCAATACGAGCTTCTACTAGCTCAAGATCAGCTTCCGAGCGACGTAAGTCTCGCTCTATTTCTTCGTGGTCACTCAGCATTTGGCTCGCCTGAGAGCTCAAAAGCAAAAGCGCTTCGCGAATGCTCTCCGAGGCTTCCCCGGCGGCAATCTTCGAGGCTTCCGCCTCGAGCTTACGAATTTGAAACACCTGCTGATTAAAGACCATAAGGACCGGCAGTTGACTCGGATCTATCTTCATTGCATCACCACAAAATCCCAAGGATCGGTCGACAAGTCACTGACGACAAAGCTAACAGAGCCAAACTTATCACTGAGCTGCTTTTGAGCTGTCTCAAGCCACAGCCATTCCGCTGCCCAGTGAGCGATGTCCATAAGGGCTGGGCCGCCGTTTAATTTGCTCTGCTCGACAAAATCCTGAGAAGGGTGGTGCCTGAGATCAGAGGTGATAAAAAGGTCCAAGTTGGCGTCTTGAGCGATGTTCAAATAGCTGTCGCCTGCACCGGCAACCAAGCCGACTCTGGAGATTGAACGCGCTGGGTCCCCTGAAATCTTTATGCCCTGAGCAACTGACGGCAAAACTCTGGCAGCTGCTCGAGCAAATTCCAATAACGTGGTCGGTTTCCCAAGGGTTCCAATGACACCCTGTTTAGTATCTGGATCTAGGAAATCGAGGGAGCCCAAGCCAATAGCCTTCGCCAGCGTCTGAGAAACTCCGTTAGAAACAAAATCAGCGTTCGTGTGAGCCGAAAAAACAGCCAGGTCATTTTTGATGGCAAATGCTGCCTCTGCACCCTTTGCTAAATCCCCCCGCAGAGTATGAGCTCCCCTTAAGAACATCGGGTGATGCGACAGAACAAGATTGGCGCCACTGTCCTTGGCAAGCATTAGGACGTCCACTGTTACGTCAACAGTCAGAAGCACAGTTCGTATCTCCGAAGAAAGATCGCCGATCATCAACCCGGAACGATCCCAGTCGGCAATCTCAGATTCAGGCCAGAGCTCATTAAAGTGGTTGACAAGAGAGGATAGCTTTTCCATGTCTTCAGCCAATCAATTTAGTGCTTCGTGATTTACGCCGCGCTTATGGCTCTTAGTGTCGCAAAAATCGCGACCAAGCCGTTCGAGTGGGCCCTACCGGGCTCGAACCGATGACATCCACGGTGTAAACGTGGCGCTCTACCAACTGAGCTAAAGGCCCCTCGCGAAATCTTACTACCAAACCACCTGCTTAGATTAGCTCAAGCGCCTTTTTATACGAATCAAGATCTCTGGGCTCTCCCGGTGAGGTGATGAACTTTGCGACCAGTTCGCCAGACTTGGCAATCACGAAGGTGCCTCTAGTGCCATGCCCGCGGTCCTCAAGGAATACGTCATATAACTTTGTGACCGAACCATGGGGCCAGAAGTCGGCTAGCAGCTGGAACCCGTAGCCCTGATCTTCGGCGAACTTTGCCTGCGTGAACTTACTGTCGACTGAGATGGCCAGTAGCTCAACCTCCGCCGATTCAAAGGTGGATAAGTTATCTCTAAGTTCACAGAGTTCTTCGGTGCAAGTGCCCGAAAAAGATAGTGGATAAAAAACAAGGACCACGGGCTTTTTACCTTCAAAATCGCTTAGCGTAACAACTTCACCAAACTGATTGGTGAGAGAAAAATCAGGTGCCTTTTCGCCGACAGAAATTGACATTTTCCGCTCCTTTAATTTTGGACTAATTCCACCCTGCAAAACCCACAGAGTGTCGGACAGATTTCTAAGTCCTATGTAGACTTTAGACGCTCACACAAGAGCACAAGGAATCCAAGCCACGAAAAGAGGCTTCAGTGTCACACAACAATCAAGATGCATACGTGCCGCCATCCCCGGACCGCGATCCACAAGAGACAGCGGAATGGCTTGAATCTCTGGATGCCCTTGCCAAATCCCATGGGCGAGGCCGTGCAAGAGAAATTATGCAGTCGCTGTTGCGCAGATCGCACGACCTACAGCTGAATGTTCCTCTAATCCCGACCACAGATTACATAAACACCATTTCTCCGGAAGACGAGCCTGACTTCCCTGGAGACGAACAGATAGAGCGCACCTACCGCGCTTGGATGCGCTGGAACTCCGCCATCATGGTGCACCGAGCTCAGCGACCCGGCATAGCCGTCGGCGGACACATCTCATCTTTTGCCTCAAGCGCTTCGCTCTACGAAGTCGGTTTCAACCACTTTTTCAAAGGTCACGACCACCCCGCCGGAGCCGACCAAGTTTTCATCCAAGGCCACGCATCACCTGGGCCATATGCCCGCGCATATCTCGAGGACAGACTCAGTGCGGAAAAGCTAGACGCCTTCAGACAAGAAAAGTCTCAAGCTGGAGGAGGACTACCCTCCTACCCACACCCAAGGCTTCTACCGGAATTCTGGGAATTCCCGACAGTGTCAATGGGGCTTGGGCCCATCAATGCCATCTACCAGGCACAATTCAACCGCTACCTGCAGGGCCGTGGCTTTAAAGACACCAGCGAACAACACGTTTGGGCATTCTTGGGAGACGGCGAGCTCGACGAGGTTGAATCAAGGGGCGCTCTGCAGCTTGCTGCGAATGACAGCCTAGACAACCTAACCTTCGTAGTGAACGCAAATCTGCAGCGACTAGATGGCCCGGTTCGAGGTAATGGCAAGATTATTCAAGAATTAGAAAGCTTCTTCCGAGGCGCCGGCTGGAATGTCATAAAGGTTATCTGGGGCCGGGAGTGGGACCCCTTGCTCCAACAGGACACCGACGGCGCGCTCGTTGACCTAATGAACCAAACCCCAGATGGTGATTACCAGACTTTTAAGGCCGAATCCGGAGCGTTCGTCAGAGAAAACTTCTTTGGCAGAGACCCGCGAACAGCCAACATGGTCGGAGACATGACCGACGACCAGATTTGGGGTTTGAAGCGCGGAGGGCACGATTACAAGAAGATCTATGCAGCGTATAAGGCCGCAACGGAGCACAAGGGTCAACCAACGGTAATCATTACCAAAACCGTGAAGGGCTATGGTCTAGGCAAGAGCTTCGAAGGCCGCAACGCCACGCATCAGATGAAAAAGCTAACCCTCCAGAACCTCAAGGACTTCAGGGATGAAATGCGTGTTCCTATAACCGACGCGCAACTCGAGTCAGATCCATATCAGCCCCCCTACTACCACCCCGGCAGAGATGCGCCAGAAATCCAATACATGCACGAGCGTCGAAAAGAGCTCGGGGGTTACTTGCCTGAACGTAGAAGCAAGTACGTGAACTTCGAATTGCCCACCGATAAGGCTTACGCCTCTCCCCGCAAGGGGTCGGGCAGCCAGGAGATAGCAACCACTATGTCCTTCGTGAGAATGCTCAAGGATCTTCTAAAAGCAGACGGCATCGGGGAGCGAATCTCCATGATCATCCCCGATGAAGCCCGCACTTTTGGAATGGATGCATTTTTCCCGACAGCGAAGATCTACAATCCAAACGGTCAGAATTATCTGTCTGTCGACCGTGAGCAACTCTTGAGCTATAAAGAAGCCACCAACGGCCAGATACTGCACACCGGAATCAATGAGGCGGGCTCGCTTGCCGCATTTACCGCGGCTGGTTCAAGTTACTCAACCCACGGAGAACCGATCATTCCGTTCTACGTCTTTTACTCAATGTTTGGATTCCAGAGGACCGCCGATGCAATCTGGCTAGCTGGCGATCAGATGGTCAGAGGCTTCATGATTGGAGCTACTGCCGGGCGCACGACGCTGACCGGTGAAGGCCTGCAGCATGCCGATGGTCACTCCCCAGTTTTGGCAAGCACAAACCCCGCTGTTATTAGCTACGACCCTGCCTACGGTTACGAAATGGCACACATTGTTCGAACTGGAATCGAACGCATGTACGGTGGCGAACACCCGGATCCAAACGTCATGTTTTACATAACCGTCTATAACGAACCCGCACTGCAACCGGCGGAGCCTGAGAATGTTGATGTCGATGGCATCGTCAAGGGAATACACCTCGTGGGCAAAAATGCAGCATCAGGCCATAAAGCGAAGATTCTTGCATCCGGAGTGGCAATCCCGTGGGCGCTTGAGGCCCAACAGCTATTGCTTGAGTGGGGCGTCTCAGCCGATGTTTGGTCAGTCACCAGCTGGACTGAGCTTCGCAAAGATGGCCTAGCATCCGACGAGCAAAAGTTCCTGTATCCCAACAACGACCCAACGATGCCATACCTGACAGGCAAGTTAGCAGACTCCGAAGGTCCGACCCTTGGAGTCAGCGACTTCATGCACTCAGTGCCCGACATGATCAGGCCTTGGATCTCTGGAGACTACGCCACTCTAGGAGCCGATGGCTTCGGCTTCTCTGATACACGAGCGGCTGCAAGAAGGTACTTCAAAATTGACGGTCCTTCGATCGCAGTTAGAGTGCTGGAACAATTAGTTGCGGAACAGAAAATTGACCCCTCGATTCCTCAGTTAGCGATTGACAAGTACCGGTTGCATGAAGTTGCGGCTGGAACAAGCGGAACAGCCGGTGGAGACGCCTAAGCATCTTGCGTGGCTGAACTCCATAGCCGGAGAGTTGGCAACCGCTACCTTGATTCGGCTCGACGAGACGCTGCCCTGGTATCGAAACATGCCGCCGGTTCGACGTGCGGCGATAGGCGGTGTTGCTCAAACGGGCATCACTAGCTTTATTAGTTGGTACAAGGACCCAAAGGCGCAGCCATGGGTAGCAGCAGACGTCTTTGGCAGTGCACCGAGAGAACTTCTCAGATCGATTTCGCTCCAGGAAACCCTTCAGGTCATTCAAGTTGTCGTGGAGATGGTTGAGGAGACTGTTCTCAAGGAACACCCAGATCTTCACACCGCGGTTCTCAAATACTCAAGAGATTTGGCCTTTAGTGCGGCCGATGTTTACGCTCGAGCGGCGGAGGCCCGAGGTCTCTGGGATGCCAGGCTAGAAGCATTAGTTGTCGACTCAATAATTAGTGGTGAAACATCACAGGAAATTAGCTCCCGCGTCGCCGCTCTTGGGTGGCAGGCGGATGGGGCCGTGGCTGTTTTGCTCGGCTCCACCCCATCGAGCGAGGATCCCGATGGTGTTCGCAAAACGGCCAGGAAACTCTCCGCCGACGTGCTGGTTGGAATTCAAGGTAGAAGGCAAGTTGTTGTAGTTGGACTCATGAAACCGACCGATGATGCAGAAGCTAAAATATACGAAACAGCCAGCGCGTTAGAGCAATACTTTGGGTCCGGTCCACTGGTCCTTGGCCCGACAGTGTTGAGTGTCTCTGACGCGTCAAAATCAGCTAAGGCCGCTCTTTCAGCTCTCGCAGTTGCCGCTACTGTCGACTCACCTACTCGCCCAACCCACGCCGATAAACTCCTGCCGGAAAGAGCGCTAGCAGGAGATCCGCTTGCTAAGCAAGCAATGCTGGATAAGTACTACACACCTCTTGCGGACTCACAATCTGACCTCCTTTCAACCCTTCGGGCCTATCTCGATTGCGGCAGGTCCTTGGAGGCCACCTCCAAGCAATTGTTCGTCCACGCAAACACGGTCAGATATCGACTAAAACGAATCCAGGAAATTATTATTGATAACCCAACTGACCCGAGATCCGCTTTCATGCTGCAAATAGCGCTCGCTCTCGGGGCGATAAACGATAGCGAGTCGGGAGTTAGAAGATGACGATGCAGATTATTGCCTGTCCAGGTCAAGGTTCTCAGGCAGCTGGTTTCCTTGACACCTGGCTCTCCGAGGTCGAGGGCTTCCGGGCCGTGATGGAGAAATTATCCTTGGCAAGCGACCTTGACCTTGTCGGCCTTGGCACGACAGCGGATGACGCCAAGATCAAGGACACGGCTATAGCCCAGCCACTGATCGTGGCGTCCTCAATTGCGACCTACAGGACATTGTTTCGAGACTCCCCCGTCGCTGGAGTCCTCGGTCACTCGGTCGGCGAATTTGCAGCTGCGGCAATAGCCGGAGTTATTTCGGACGAGGAGGCCATAAGGCTTGTGGCAATCCGCGCGCGTGCGATGGCTAAGGCCGCTGCCGAGCATCCAACAAGCATGGCCGCAATCCTTGGCGGAGACCCTACTGAAGTAATGCTTGCGGTTGGAGCACTAGGCCTTGAGATAGCGAACCACAACGGTGCCGGCCAGCTGGTCGCTGCAGGAGACCAGAGCAAAATAGCTGCCCTAATTGCTTCGCCACCAGCCAAAACTCGCGTCATTGAGCTCAAAGTGGCAGGTGCATTCCACACCAGCTACATGGATTCCGCTCGCCTGGAGTTGGCCGAGGCAGTTGCGCAAATAGCTGTAACAGATCCGATAATGAAGCTTTGGAGCAACGTCGATGGTCAACTCTGTGACAGTGGACAAATCTTTATTGACTCGCTAGTCAGCCAGGTAACAGCTCCGGTTCGGTGGGACTTATGCATGGCCAACCTCCCAGAAGAGCAGCTCGATTTTGTCGAGTTACCTCCTGCCGGAGCACTCACGGGACTTGTAAAAAGAGCGGTCCCCAATGCGAACCCGATAGCCTTGAAGGTGCCAACTGATTTCGAGAAGGTTACTAAATGAAACAGCTCCAAGAATCCATTCCGGTGGCCCACACCCGCATTTATGCTCTGGGCGCTGCAAGAGGAAATCAGGTTGTGTCCAACGATGACATAGCCGGCCCGATTGATTCTTCGGACGAGTGGATTAGACAGCGGACCGGAGTGGCAACAAGGAACAGGGCTGCCGAAGATCAGTCCATGATGGACTTGGCTGTGGAGGCTTCAAAAGAAGCTATAGCTAAATCCGGCGTTGACCCAAGCGAAATCGGTGCGGTCATCTTGGCCACCATTTCATTTCCATATCAAACTCCGTCTGGCGCCTCGTTATTATCTGAGCTAGTTGGGGCTCAAGGCGCAGCGGCCTATGACATATCCGCAGCCTGCGCAGGTTACTGCTACGGCATAGCCCAGGCTGATGCTCTGGTTCGTTCCGGATTGTGCAAATACGTTCTGGTTGTTGGAGCAGAGAAGCTTTCAGACTTTATCTCCCCAACTGACAGAACCATAAGCTTCCTTCTTGGAGACGGTGCTGGCGCCGCAATAGTTGGCGCGAGCGATCACCCTGGAATTTCAAAGACGATTTGGGGTGCTGACGGTTCGAGCTGGGACAAGGTCGGCATGACCGGATCAATTCTGGACTTCAGAGACGGCAAAACTCCATGGCCAACCCTCACGCAGGAAGGCCAGACCGTATTTCGCTGGGCCGTTTGGGAGATGTCCAAGGTTGCAAAACAGGCCCTTGATGCTGCAGGCATCGAAGCAAGCGATCTAAGCGCTCTTGTCATGCACCAAGCAAACTTGCGAATTATAGATGAGTTTGCAAAGCAGATGAAGCTTCCAGATACCGTGGTGATAGCCAAGGACATCGTGGAAACCGGAAATACCTCGGCTGCCTCCGTTCCGCTGGCAATGCACCGCATTCTCGAGGAAAAAAAGGTAACAAGCGGAGCATTTGCACTTCAAATTGGTTTCGGCGCGGGACTCACCTTCGCTGCCCAAGTTGTAGAACTCCCATAAGATAATCCAGTTACTAACGAAACATTTAGGAGAAACCCCATGGCACATTCACAGCAAGAAGTACTAGCCGGACTAGCTGAGCTGGTCAACGACGAAACCGGCATCGCAGCCGACGCTGTTCAAATGGAGAAGTCATTCACCGACGACTTAGATATCGATTCCATATCGATGATGACCATCGTGGTCAACGCCGAAGACAAGTTCAGCGTAAAAATCCCAGACGAAGAAGTAAAGAACCTGATAACCGTGGGCGACGCAGTGACCTACATAACGGCGAATCAAGACTAAAGTGCGCCGCGTAGTTGTTACAGGCATTGGGGCAACCACTCCCCTTGCCGGTGACGCCATGTCTAGCTGGGAGGCGCTTTTACAGGGTAAAAGCGGCATAGTCACGCTTGAGCAAGACTGGGTGGCTAAATACGAGCTCCCGGTTACATTTGCCGGCCAAGCGAAGATCGCTGCCAGCTCAGTCCTCAGCCCTCAGGAAGCAAAAAGACTAGATCCTTCCAGCCAATTCGCGTTGATTTCAGCCAGGGAAGCCTGGGCTGATGCTGGAGAACCAGAAGTAGAACCCGAACGACTTGCGGTTGACTTTGCCACCGGAATCGGAGGGGTGCAGACCCTACTGGACGCCTGGAGCACTCTTCAAGAGCGCGGTCCAAGACGCGTACTACCCATGACTGTTCCGATGCTTATGCCGAACGGACCAGCGGCCGCTATAGGTATGGCGCTAGGCGCCAAGGGTGGAGCAAGAACCGCAGTTAGCGCTTGCGCCTCCGGAAACGAAGCAATTGCGAACGCTTTCCATAGGATTCAACGAGGCGAAGCCGATGTGGTAGTCGCCGGGGGTGCTGAAGCGGCAATTCATCCGCTTCCGATCGCTGCCTTTGCCGCGATGCATGCCCTAAGCAGAAAAAACGAAACGCCCGAAGAAGCGTCCAGGCCCTACGACATTGACCGAGATGGATTCGTGATGGGTGAAGGTGCGGGAGCTCTAGTTCTTGAGTCACTGGAATCTGCACAGTCTCGAGGAGCGAATATCTACTGCGAAATCGTCGGTGGCTCGGTAACAAGCGATTCTTATCACATCACAGCGCCAGATCCTGAGGGTGCTGGGGCCGCGCGAGCGATGTTAGACGCCTTGGAACAGGCAGACGCATCGATAGCAGACGTTGAGCATGTAAACGCTCACGCAACATCTACACCGGTCGGAGACATTGCCGAGTACACGGCTGTAAATAGAGTTTTTGGAACCCACACAGAGAACTTAGTGATAGCTGCCACTAAGGCTTCCACTGGGCACCTGCTCGGTGGAGCCGGAGCAATCGAGGCCATCTTTACGATTTTGGCTCTAAAGCAACAGCAGGTTCCTCCAACTATCAATCTTGACAACCAAGATCCGGCAATTCCGTTGAATGTCCCGAGGTCTATGGCACGCCTTCAAAGGCCAGATGCGGTTGCTATCTCGAATAGCTTCGGTTTTGGGGGTCACAACGCTGTACTGGTGTTCCGCAACGTCTAAACCGCTTTCGGTAACAACCTCACGCCTTCAGGCAATACCCTCAATGGCTCAAAGATATCAAACCAGGCTTGCCCCTCAGCCAACCTTATGAGTCTTGCGAATTCAGCCATATTGCCCTGAGACTGAGAGATGAACCTTTGGATTTGCCCGAGTCTAATAACTTGCTCCCCGGCCGCGTCAATACCCTTTCGATGGATACCAAGCCTCGGGTGAACTAAGTAGCGCTCGTTCTCAGCCCCTCGGCTTTCAATCTCACAAACTATCCCCTGCTTGAAAAACTCAGATGCCAGATCAGCACAGACGCCAGCAGGGCATTCAAAACTTGTTTGGAGTTGATAGGTCGAAGGTAATGCCGGCTGAGCAAACCAGGCTCTGGACGCAGAAAACCCTGCAAGGATTTCATCTATTTCCTTGCACTTATCTTGCGGGCAAGAAAGAACCCACAAAAGACAGTTGTCCAGCTTTCGACCTCCGATTCAGATAAACATCTTCCCCAATGTCCTGAATCGTTGCCTTGAGGATAAACCTCGAGCCCTAGAAAAGTCAAAATATTTTTGAGCCACTGGGCAAGAGCAGCAGCCTAGAGAGGTTTCAGCCGATAACATCAAGGGGTTATGAGCAAACTATATTTTCGCTACGGCGCCATGAATTCAGGCAAATCCACCGCCCTGCTTCAGGCTGCATACAACTATGAAGAGCGAACTCAGCACGTCCTGATTGCCAAGCCATCCGTGGACTCCAAGGGCGATAAGTCCATAATCAGCAGACTGGGCGTATCCAGAGACGTTGACTTCCTGATTACCCCGACTCAGAACCTGCGCGAAAAGTTTGCAAGCGAAGCGGAGTCTTTGAACCGAGCTGAAAACAAGAAGATAGCTTGCTTGCTTTTAGATGAGGCCCAGTTTCTGACTCCGGAGCAAGTAGACCAGTGTCTTGAGATTGCCGTGCTTGATGGAGTCCCGGTTTTGGCCTACGGAATCCGGACCGATTTTAAGACCCTGAGCTTCCCTGGAAGCAAGAGGCTGCTCGAGATTTCGCACAGCCTGGAGGAACTAAAGACCATCTGCAGATGTGGTCGAAAGGCAATGTTCAATGGGAGGCTATTGAATGGGGCATTCGTCTTTGACGGTGAGCAAGTCGCCATTGACGGGGACCAGGTCACCTATGAATCCCTTTGTGCAAATTGCTACCTAGAAAAAACAATTTAGGCCCGTCACGCTTAGATAACAATCGGCCTCTGACTAGATAACAATCAGACCTTGACGAGGGTTTCCAATTACTGCCAGGCATAGTCTTGCCCTACAAGACCACTTGGGTCTTGCCGCTCTCGAAGAAATTTCGGAGTGAGATGTTTCTCCATTGAAAGGGGACACGTGAAAAGCAAATCATTATCGGTTCTAGCAGTTGCTTCAGCTGCAGGACTATTTCTTGCAGGTTGTGCCAGCACCGAAGCTGAGACAACAACTCCTGCTGCAACGCAGACGACAACGACCACTACAACTGAGGCGGCAGGTTCAATGCTAGACAGCGTTATCGCTGCAGGCTCAGTACGTTGTG
>Ga0209192_10001077_pt1 | contig 23162 bp, 16 predicted proteins | sample ArcticOcean_MG_C_11_FD_187433 | JGI IMG/M metagenome (GOLD analysis project Ga0209192, IMG submission 187433) | Marine microbial communities from western Arctic Ocean - ArcticOcean_MG_CB2_154 (SPAdes) (version 2) | ecosystem: Environmental > Aquatic > Marine > Oceanic | place: Arctic Ocean... | reverse complement strand
AGAGGTTTATTATAAAGAACAGGTCTTGTTTATAAAATGGAGAGGAAGAGAAGATATTCAGCCTTTAAAAATAAACGATAGTTCATTCTATATGAAAGAATTAAATGAAAAGATAATATTTATTACAACTCCAAAAACGCACATAGAATTAGATGAGAAAACAGCGCATAAAGGTGTAAAATATCATTTTAAAAAAATGGATATTGGTGAGAAAACACCAAAAGAATATTTTGACGTTGAAGATTTTGAGAACGCTAAGATAGGCTTTATGAAAATTCAGAAAACAGATTCTTTAAACCCTACGATTACACAAAGTGTTTTAAACGTAACTGGTTATAATTATCTAAACAACAACCATTTAAAAAAAGCGATTGAAATCTTTAAAATAAATATCGTTTTATACCCTAAAAATTCTAAAACCTATGATAGTTTAGGAGATGCCTATTTAAAATTAAAAGACACCACAAACGCCCTTGTAAACTATCATAAAGCATTATCTATAAATCCAGAAAACCGCAGTTCTTTAAGAATGTTACAGAAAATTAATAAATAATAAACCAAACTACAGTCTTTCATGCAAATCATATTAGAATGTAGCTTTACATCTCTTTTATTTTTCTATGTATTAAAATATTTATATATTTCAATTCTAATTTTAGAAATATGAAAACTGCACAAGAATGGTTCGATGAATACGCCATTAGCCATCAAAATGAAACAAATCAACTAGTACATTATATTTGTGTTCCGGTAATTTTCTTTAGTGTAATTGGGCTCTTAATGAGCATACCAAACGAGTTTTTAGAACGCACCTTTGGTTTGTACAATCCATTCATAGAAAATTGGGCAACCGTTGTTGGAATTATTATCTCATTTTTTTATCTGCGTTTAGGTTTCTGGTATTTTATAGAAATGCTTTTTGTAATACTACTGTGTATTATCGGAAATTATTGGTTGAGTAATAATACAAACCTATTGTATGCATCTATAACCATTTTTGTTTTAGGTTGGATTGGCCAATTCTGGGGTCATAAAATTGAGGGTATAAAACCTTCTTTTATTAAAGATTTACAGTTTTTATTGATTGGTCCTCTATGGGTTATTCAGAAATTAGGCAACAAGAAAAAATAGAATGAAAGAAGAAATTACCTTTGAAGATTTTCTAAAAGTGGATATTAGAATAGGAACAGTAATTGAAGTAAACGATTTTCTAAAAGCTAAAAAACCTGCTTATCAATTAAAAATAGATTTTGGTGCACTAGGAATTAAAAAAACAAGTGCTCAAATTACTGACTTATATTCAAAAGAAGAGCTACTAAAAAAACAAGTTTCTGCAATTGTAAACTTTAAACCTAGACAGATTGCAAATTTCATGAGTGAGGTTTTAATTTTAGGAATTTATAATACAGAAGGAAAGGTTGTTTTATTGCAAGCTTCTAAAGAGGTTAAAAACGGAGAACAGATTAGGTAGCTGTTGGTTATTATATTAACCGATTACTTAGTATTCAATAATAGCAACCTTAATTAATTTTTAGGATTGTTCAAAATCACCAAAGCACCTATAACCCCAGAGATCCGGCCACAAAGTGTCAATAAAAAAATAACAAGCACAGAACCACAACCTTTATCAATTACTGCAATTGGCGGAAATATGATAGCAAATAAAACTCTGAAGAAACTCATCTATAATTAACTAGTTATATAAGTGAGACTCATTATTAGAAGTTTTGTTACAGAAATAGTATTACATATTGAAACTTTAATACTAAATATCACATCTTGTCTCCAAAGAATATAGCATTCATTAATAGCTTATTTGTTCCGTACCAAAAGGCTCTAAAATTAGTATTATCTGTAAATACAAGAACACGTCCTTTACCTAATTTTTCTACCTTAAAAGGAAGAGTGTTTTTAATCAGTTTTGCATTTTCTTTAGAAATATAACCACTTAATAATGGTTTTTTTGTATATTGAATAGGGTTATTATAACTTTTAGTATCTGCTTTTATAAACAAAGTAGAATTTCTAAACAACGCTAATTTATCGCTGTTATAACCAAAATTTATAGGATGAGACCTGTCTAAATTTGCTTCAAAAATAGCACCACCAATATACTGTGCACCAGACTGTAATGACTTGTTTTCAAATGAAACATTCTGAATCGTATCTATCTTTGTTTTATCAAAATCTAAACTGATAAACTTACTTTTTGCCAACCATTTTGCTGTATTCTTATAACCTATTAATACACCGCCATTTTTAACCCAAGTTTTCAATTTCTCTTCTGTTGCTTTTCCTAATTTGGAACTACTAGGAACTATAATTGTTGTGTATTTACTAATATCTATTTTTGTGAAATAACTAACATCTATACGTGTTAACTTCATATCAAAACGTTGATCTAACAAATGCCAAATTTCTCCAGAATCGTTTCCTACTATTCCGCTGCCCACTAGCATTGCTACTTTCTGATTCTTAATATTGCTGAAGTTATTACTTCCTAAATCAATTCCATCATTTAAACCCGTAGTAACTCCGTTGATAGCAATATGGCTTTCTGCTGCTGTTTTTTGTAAAAATTGATACAATTCCAACCCGTTTAAATCCTGATTCTGAACAGGAATAAAAATAGCTCCATATTCATATGAAGTATCACCATTTTTAAAGTTCTTCATGGAAACTTTTGCACGCAGTCCTTTTTGTAAGATTGCGTTCAATGCTTTTGGTGCATAATATTCATTCCAAGGCATTAAATAACCATAATTACTTTTAAAAGAAACAATACCATCTTTCATTTTTAATTCAGAAATCTCATTCCCTGCTTTTTTAAGTGAAATATTCTCAGCGTAATCAACACCAAATGCATAATTAAAAGTCCAAGCTGAAACATCATAAAACAAACTATCTTTAAACGTTTTTCGAACATCAAACATTGCCTTTATTAAACGCTGATTTTTCTGATTCATAGGAACTACATAACTATACCCTTTCTTAAACGTTTTTCCATTTTGAGTAAAATCGTCTTTTACATCATGTATTTTAATTTGATGTCGCTTTAAAACTTCCGCCAAATGATAACTCTTAGCAGCATCTTTTTCGTCACCAAAAACTAAAGCATTTTCCGCACCTGTGCTTCTAGATTCTTTATAAAAATCTTGCTGATATTTCAAGATTTTAGTTCTCATCTTTCTCGCAGCTTCTAAAGTAGAAAGTGCAGCTGTAAACTGATTTCTAATGGTAAACGGGAACGTTAATACACCATTTACAGTTTCTTGTGCATGCCCTCTAGAACTTGCCTGTTCAAACAAAATACCAATACTTCCGTTAATATCTGGAAACGTAGAACCTTTGCCGAAATAAAAATCATCATAGCTTTCTTCAGAATAATAAAGAGAACCTATTTTATCTAAAGCTTTTGCGTGATAGGTAGCAATTTCCTTAGTTAAATCTTGATTCAGTTGAGGAGTTAATGGATTTGTTCTACTCGGAATTCCTGGTTGAAAAAAGAAACTAGAATTACTTCCCATTTCATGATGATCCGTTAAAATGTTAGGCAACCATTTATGAAAACTTGCAATTCTTGCTCTACTTTCTGGCAATTGAACTGGCAACCAATCTCTGTTCATATCAAATTGATAATGATTGGTTCTACCTCTTGGCCAAATTTCTGTATATTCTCTGTCGTTTGGATCTGGATTAATATTTTTACTTCTATTTGTGTTTGCCCAATATGCAAAACGTTGCAATCCATCAGGATTAAAAGATGGATCAAATAAAATAACAGCATTGTCCAATAAATCATCTATTGCAGCTCCTTCAGCAGCCGCTAAATAATAGGCAACTGCCAATGCAGCGTTAGAGCCACTTGGTTCGTTTCCATGTATTGAAAACCCTTGATACACCACAATAGGATTCTCTGCTATAGACACAGAACTACTGTTTGTTGCTTCTATATGTGTTTTTCTAATATTTTCTAAATTCTGATGATTTTTTGGCGAAGTAATCGTTAATAATAACAGAGGTCTGTCTTCAAATGTTTTTCCTGTAAATTCAATATTAATTCTATCTGAAGAAGCCGCCAAAGCTTTCATATATTCAACCAACTTATCATGTGTAATGTGCCACTCGCCTACTTCATGACCAATAACAGAAACTGGAGTTGGAATACTTTTATTATAACTTACATCTTTGGGTAAATAATATGATAAATCTACTTTCTGAGCCATTGAAGAAAACGATACAAATAAGCAAAGTAATATAAGTTTTTTCATAGAAAATAAAGTTTGGTTATCAACAAATATAGCAATTCCAATAATAGTTCCTAAATACTTTAACAGTGATTTATAAATTCTAAAGAACGTTAAAACCAAAAAAGCTCAAGAACTAAATCTTGAGCTTTTAAAATATCTATAATTTTTCTAATTTTATCTTCTACTATAATTAGGAGATTCTTTAGTTATATGAACGTCATGAGGATGACTTTCATTGATTCCACTGGAAGTAATTCTTACAAATTTTCCAGTTTCTTTTAATGTTTCGATGTCTTTTGCTCCACAGTATCCCATTCCTGCGCGCAAACCACCCACAAACTGATGAATACTTTCATCTAAGTCTCCTTTATAAGGAACTCTGCCCACAATTCCTTCAGGAACTAACTTTTTAATATCTGCTTCTACATCTTGAAAGTAACGGTCTTTAGAACCTTGTTTCATTGCTTCTACAGATCCCATACCTCTATAAGATTTGAACTTTCTTCCTTCGTAAATGATCATTTCTCCAGGAGATTCTTTTGTACCTGCTAATAAAGAACCTAGCATTACACAATCTGCACCTGCAGCAATTGCTTTAGGAATATCACCTGTATACCGAATTCCACCATCTGCAATCACGGGAACTCCACTACCTTTTATAGCCGCAGCAACCTCTAAAACTGCAGAGAATTGAGGAAACCCAACTCCAGCGATAATTCTAGTAGTACAGATAGAACCAGGACCAATACCAACTTTTACAGCATCTGCCCCTGCTTCTACTAAATATTTAGCAGCAGCACCTGTTGCAATATTTCCAACAACCACATCTAAATTAGGAAATACAGCTTTTACTTGTTTTAAAACCATCACCACACCTTTTGTATGACCATGGGCTGTATCTATAATTACAGCATCTACACCAGCTTTTACAAGCGCTTCTGCTCTTTCTACAGCATCATTTGTAACACCAAGCGCAGCAGCAACTCTTAATCTACCAAAAGAATCTTTGTTAGCAATTGGTTTTTGTGTAACTTTTGTAATATCTCTAAACGTGATTAATCCTTTTAAAATATAGGCATCATCTACGATTAACAATTTTTCTATTTTATAATTTTGCAATATTTTCTCTGCATCATTTAAAGAAGTTCCAACGGCAGCAGTTACCAAGTCTTTACTTGTCATAATATCTACAATTGCAATAGTTCCATCATGCTCAAAACGTAAATCTCTGTTCGTTACAATTCCTTTTAAAGTGCCATCTTCAGCAACAATTGGAATGCCTCCAATACGGTGTTCTTTCATGCTTGCTTTTGCATCTGCTACAGTTGCCGTTAAAGGCAAGGTAACTGGATCTAAAATCATACCAGATTCAGCACGTTTTACGCTTCTAACTTCTTGTGCCTGTTGCTCAATAGTCATGTTTTTATGCAAAACACCAATACCACCTTCTCTAGCAATTGCAATTGCCAAAGCAGATTCTGTAACAGTATCCATAGCTGCCGAAGCAATAGGAACGTTAATGGTAATGTTTCTAGTAAATTTTGTTTGAATACTTACTTCTCTTGGAAGGACTTCTGAAAAGGCAGGAATTAATAAAACATCATCATATGTTAAACCTTCTCCTAAAATTTTGTTGTTGTGTGCTGTCATGGTGCAATTAAAGTATAATTGCGTACAAATTTACAATATTTTATTGACTCTAGAAACCTTTATATCTTTTCATTTATAAGGCCCAATACTTAAAAACTTATACATAAATTTAGAAAAAAGCTACACAATATGTCTGAAATTATGGTCATCTGTTCTTTTCATACCTAAAAATTTTGAGAGCATCAAAGAACTAAAGTCGAACCTAAAACTTCCACTCAATTGTTATATAAGAATTTCTTGGAGGAGACGGAATGATTCCTGGGCCAGGGTAACCAGTAGCACGTCTCGTAAAATAAGCAGAATTAAGAACATTATTTATACCAGATTCAATTTTAAAGTTTTGATACTTATAAGAAAATGAAAGATCTAATACGTCATAAGAAGGAAGAACTCCAATAATACCACTTAAGTTACTGTCTATAGAGTTAGAAGCATCTGTAAACTGCTCCGACAAAAAGGTGTATTGAATGCTAGAAGCAAAATCTTTATAAGTAAATTTAAACCCTGTTTTTAAATTTACTTTTGGAACAAATTCCACCTTTTTTCCTGTAATTCCATTTATCGATGAGGCTGTATATTTAGAATCAATAATAGAAGTATTTGCAAAAAGAGAGGCGCCATAAATAGGATCTATATTAAGTAGTTTCGTTAGATTCACATCTACCAAACTTTCAAAACCATAAATTGATGCATTTCCTACATTTCCTCTTTCTGACTTTACATTACCATCTTCAAAAACTTTTTGCACAAAACCAATGCGATCATTGTAAAAGAGACCAAAAATACTTAGGTCATATGAAATTGTTTTATTAAAAATTCCTCGAACACCAAAATCTATATTATAACCTTTCTCGTCTGTTATATTCGGGTTAATTGCAAATGCTGGATTTACAATACTAATATCTGCAAAAGTAACCGAGCGATAATTTTGTGAAACATTATTATAAAATTCTAAGTAGTTAGTTGGCTTATAACTTAAACCCACTCCAAAAAGGACAAAAGATCTTTTTCGTGTTTCATTACTAGGAATCGTTTCATTTAAAAGCAAATTACCAGCAGGATCTAAAAAAACCTTTTTATAATATCCCTCACTTTGCGTTTTAATATGTTCTAATCTAAAACCAGGAGTTATTGACAGGTTGTCTCTTAAATAAATAATTTGCTCACCAAATAAAGCGGTATTTAAATTTGGATACTTATAAGATGATTGTGCTTTATAATCTATGTATTGAGCTGTTTGAAAATTAAAATTAGCGTCAATTCCATTAGAACCCGGTCCTTGCTCACTAGTATTACTCGACTTATAAAATTTACCTCCTAGAAGTATTTTAGCTTTTTTTCCTAAAAAATTGTAGGAATGTAAAAACCTTGGTTCAAAACCAAAATTTTTAAACGTACCTTTTATTAAATCTCTTTCTTGGAATGAGTCAATTTGATCGACACGGTTTGTTCTAAAACCAATTGCATCTCTGCTAGCCTTTAATCCAAAGAAATTAAAACTAAAGCGTGTTTGGTCAGAAAAATTATGAGTAAATTTTGCATTATATAGCAACCAATTAACTTTAAACCAATTTCTAGAGCGCACACTTTGATATGGATTATTATTAAACATGGCATCATTAAGTCCTCCGGCCTGCTGCGCTAAATAGTTTAAGTAAGTTATTTCTATTGCTAATTTAGTTTGTGACGAAAAAGCATACTCAAAATGAGTAAAAATATTTTTTGATTCAAATTCAGAGTTAGGTCGGAAACCATTCCCTTTCTTATAATTAACATATGTATAATAACTTAACTTTTTAGAAGTACCACTAAAACTTGTAAAATTAGTATAAAGACCATTGCTTCCAATTGTATTTCTTAAAACTACTTCAAGCGTTTTGTAACGATTAGGTGCTTTCGTTTTGAAGTTTACTAAACCTCCAAACTGAGTTCCGTATTGAAGTGAAGCGGCACCTCTAATAATTTGAATTTCAGAAAGTGATTCCGAAGGAGGAGAATAATAACTTTCTGGATACCCTAGCACATCTGCACTAATATCATAATTATTTTGACGTGTATTAAAATTTGAAGTCCTGTTTGGATCAAGTCCTCTACCACCAATATTAAGTTGTAAACCTGCATCATCATTTTGATATATGTTCAGCCCTACTATTTGACTATAAATTTGTCGAGAATTATTACTGGCTAGATTTGCCATTAAATTATCAACTAATATTACTTCTGTTTTTTTTCCTGCATAAATAGCTGTGCCCTCAACATCCTTTAAACGTTTAATTGAAAAAATTTTTTGTTTCGCAGCAACAAGTTGTACTTCAGATAATTCTTCTACTGACTGATCAAGAAAAATATCTTCTAATTCAGAGCCCTTTACGATTACTGAAGTTTTAAAGAGCTTATATCCATATTTAAATAAAATTAGTTTTAATTCAGATTCAGAGGAAGTGAAATAATATCTACCCTCCGCATTAGTAGTTGCAAGTAAACTACCAAATTCATTAAAAATTTCTACTGATGCCAACGGAAGAACCGCAGATTTATCATAAATCTTTCCAGAAATATTCACTTGAGTAAACGAGAGAAATGGAAGGAAAATTAAGAAAGTAAAAAGTTTAAAATCCTTTAATTTCATCTTTTAGTGGGTTGATCCAATATTTATGTTTAAATGTGTCTTTCAGGTCCATTAAATTTGCAGAAGGATCAATGAATTGTTGACTAAGTCGACCATTCAAAGATACATAACTTTCCACATAAACTGCTACATTTTGATGTCCTTGATTCTTAAAGTGATTGCCTAAGTATTGCCCATATTCCAAAATCATATCTGGTTGAAAACTCATTTGTTTTTGTTGCACATCAGAAAGAAAATCATTATTATTTACATAAAAAAAAGAGTTCGTTTTTGAATTTACAATTTTAAAAACTGAATTTCCTTTTTTTTCCATCAGCATTACACGCCAAGAAAAACGATATCCTTGTTCATTCCAAAATAATTCTCCGGGATATAGCAAGTACCTCCAAGGAATAAGCAATTGTAATAAAAGAAAGGCTAGTATAATAAATTTAGATAGTTTACGAACCTTATAATGTTCAATTTGAATAATGGGTTTATTTAATGCGTGCGTTTTAATTTTAAATATTTGAAGTATTCTCTCGATACATACCAATATTCGAAGATGAACCTTCGCATCGAAAAAGATAATTGTAGATAATATCATTATGTAAGGAAACATTCCTATTGGAAAAAGAATACGAGTTGCTATGTGAAATACTACCACTAAAAAAAAAGCAAAAGAACGTGTTTTTTTGAATATTAATAAGAAAGGAATACTAAGGTCATAAAACATTCCTCCCCAACTCATGAAAAAATGAAACCATTCCTGTTGCATTATGGTTTGACCAATAAAGGGAAAATCATATTTAGATTTTAACCATAATTTTAGAGGCATTGCTTTTATTAACCAATCAGAGTTTATCTTCGTAAGGCCTGCATATAAATAGACAATACCTAACATTAACTTTAAACTATCAATGGTCCAGTTTGGAACCATTTTATATGATTTTTTTCTGGAGATAGCATCCACTGAAAACTGGGCGCTACAAGGTAAAAAAAGCATTATAAAACTCACTAGAGATACAAAATAGTAATGATTTAGATAAGTCGTTTTATCCATCAATTCTATATAAGTAAAGCTTAAGAAGAAAACTAAAATTGACAATCGATATTTATATCCAATAGCTACCAAAAAAGCAGCAATACCACATATTAAAAATAAAAGATAAGTAAATGTTCCAAGGGGTTTAACAAATTCAAATCCGTAATAAGAGAAATGAAAAATAGGATCTATATATAACGAATGAATCCAACCTTTTGAACAAAATCGGAGAATACTAACAAACATTAAAAGACCAAAAAATATTCTAAACACTGCCAAAGGAGCCGCATTAGTTTGATGTTTAAAATAATTAGTTATTCTTATTTTCATATTAAAAAAAAAGGTACTCTTGTTTTAAAAAGAGAACCTTTGTATAGTGAATTATATTAAAATTACGATTAATCTCCATCAGCATCAATATAATCTACGGAAATACTCAAAACGGACAATAAATCAGTTTTTAACAAAATAACGCCTTCCTGAAGTTTATCAAAAACATTTATCATAAGACTATTATTAGTAATGATCTGATCTGCAAAGTTATCATTAAGATTGTTAATCAACTGTTCCGATTCATCAAATTTTGTAATGATAGCTAAACTAAGAATATTAGTCTCTGTCATGTAGTCTACATAACTTTTAAGAGATGCTCCTGTACCCGTAGAATTATAAGTTTCCCCTTTAAAAAAACCTTTAACAGCCTTAAGAGCTTCTAACGATAATTCTTTAGACTTTGTTGAATTATAATAAGCTTCAACATTTCCTACTCTTGCATTTTTTGCAGAAAAAACACCTGCAGGAATACCAAATTTATTAGTTCTTAATCCTTTTTCAAAATAATATATAAAGTCATTTGTTAACATATTTAGACTAGAAGTTGCAGAGTTTTCAGAAGAACTTACAAAAACATCTCTTGATACAATCCAGTCTTGAGAAACTATTTCAGTAATATGAACCATTTGAGAAACTACCGCTTGTAAGTAATTCAAGTAAGCTATATTCTCAATATTTTGGTAAAAAAGAAGCGTACTCGTATTGTTAGCTTTTAAACCAAATAATAAATAATCTAAAGTAGGGAATCCTTGAGCTACCCAATTGTTATTATTTGTTTCTAGATTATAATCACCCGTACTGATATTGTTTTCAATTTTAGAAACACTCGCCGGATAAGTATTCATTTTTTGGATAAAATAAACCTCTTCTGCTTTCAAAATATTAAACATTTCAATATGTTGCCATATTTTATAGGCTTCAAACCAACGCGCTTGAACTTCTTCTAAATTAACTAGATTTTTAGTATTCGTGAATAAGGAAAGACTCTCCTCTAATTGCACAATTTTTTGAGTAAAATCCTCAAAAGCAGGCAAGATGATATTATCAGTTACATTTTCTAATATTTGTTGGCGATCAAAATTATCAACTAAGCCTTCGTCTAATTCAGTAGTATTAGAGCAGGAAAAAGAGATAAAAAGAACAATTAATATATAAAAATTGTGTTTTTTCTTCATACAAAAAGTTTAAAATACAAGGTGGAAATCAAAAATCGAATCCACCTTGCAAAAATAATATATTTAAGTTAAAATAACATCAGGTATCTATTTAAATTTTAGCTTCTATTTGAGCAGCCATTGCATTAAGCTCTTCTGCAGTTATATCCCAAAAACCGTTACCAGCTTCAAGTTTTGATAACATTTCAGCTACCTCAGCATGAGAAAAATAACTTACTTCTTCAGCGTTATACGTGAACTGTAGACTTAAAACAAAACCATATCCTTCCGAAAGTCCATGAAAAAAAGAAGCATAATCGACGTCCGATCCACCTATTTTATCTGCAGCACCTCTTAAATAATATGCAGCTTTGTGCAGGATTACTCTAGACATTTTAGTTTTTACAATTTTTGCTTGAGCATCTCTTAAAGCGGAATCGCTACCAACAATAGCAGCTCTACCTAATTTAAATGCATCATAAATTTCAGTGGCAAGACCTGGCTCTTCGCCACCGTCTGCATTCACTTTCTTAAGGTATTTATTAAATAATACACCGTTACCTTGAGGGGCAACTGCCATCGTAATATCATCCTCTTGTCCATATACATATCCAAGACCCTCATCAAAATGATGTTCCATCTTTGTGTAAGCTCCTGCTTCTAGTCCCGTAGCATCATTATCAACATCATCTCCAATTTTAGCAGCACTTAGGTAACCGTAAGCCACCTGATCCATAACTAAAGCACCGATAAGAGATTTCGCAAATACTTGATTTAACTCCATTCCTTTTCCGTTAATTCGAACAGTTCTACCTCCAGCTCCAGTATGAGATCCTGCGACCCCTGCTGCAGCATCTGTATTGAAATTAGTAGAAACATCTTCGGCATATGCAGTAAGAAATCCTGCAATTTTAGGTTGAACAGATGCATCACCATATGCAGCAGTTTTATTTCCTAATTTTTTTCCAGAATTATTTAAAACTTCAATAGCATCTATTTCTTCTTGAGTAGCGCCATCTTCAGCAGTAAAACCTGTACCCTCATTAAACATTTGTAAAAGAGCAGCTGCAGAAACATTCTCATCATTAAGTTTGTTAAATAAAGATGCTGCCATATCTAATCTAGCCGTTTGACCACCATAACTAACAGTACTCTCTCCACCCCTCTGAAACAAATACGTGTTTGGTGCAATAATTTCTTCTGCAATAGGATTTACAGGATCTGTATCGTTATTGCAAGATACGTTGGCCATCATAATAATTGAGACCATAAATAATTTAATTGAATTGTAGTAAAACTTCATAATAATTGTTTTTTTCTTTTATTTAGACTTATTAAAAATAAAATTGTTCATTTTTTATGCAAATATAATAACCATTTTTAATTCTCACAATGCTTATTTAGAATAAATTAAAATAATTATTTAAAAATTATATAACTAACTGTAATACTGTTATTTAAAATAAAAAAATATTTTAAAATTTTAACTAAAAACTAAAAAAAATGAAAAACTTAATAAAAATTCTATTGAATTAGTTTCTAATTTATAAGGAAAAAGAACAACTAGAACTAAGCAAATCTTCTAAACTAAAAGTTAAAAAACTGACCACGTTAATCCAAATTCAATAAAAGCAATCTTTACTCTTTTGAATATTCTAATTAATCTGAATACACACTAATTTCAATAGTTAAGAGGGCATATGTTTAATTTGTTCTATAATTTGATATTCCTTAAAAATTTTATAATTTTCTTTTTATTTCCTCTAAAAAAACTTTACGAATATAATTTTGAATTGAATCTTTGCACTCTTAAATAAAAATATAATTTTAATAAAATGAGAATTAGTATTACTGCTACTATAGCATTATCTACTCCCACAATTCACATAAATACAAGAAAGAGTCTTTAAATTATATTCAGAAATGAAATTATTATTTCTACCAATGATATATTCGAAACAAATATTTAACAAAACATAAAACAGGTTCTAAGTACTAATTATCATCTAAAGAATTACAGAAATTTAGCTTGACAGAAGTGAACAGAGTTTTAAAAACTGTTCCAAGGTTTAGTCATTTATGAGGAGGATGGATTCTCACTAAGATCAAATATTAGTCTAATAGTAACATCTCTAGAAATAAGTTCTAAAATTATACTATTAGAAGATGGTTTATTTATTGCGTCCGATTCTAATAGCGCATCTTATGCCTTCTACTTCCTTACAATTCCTAGAATGGATGCTATTATTTATTACGTTTTTTTGTCTCTAATTTTAAATAGGCAATTACTACTTTTCTAATATCTACAGACAACTCTTTTCCTGAAGGTTTATAAATTTTTAAAATACCCACACTTTTGTCTGATAAAAAAGGAATATCCAAGCCCTTTAATAAGTAATCTGAAAATGCAACTGTATAGGTCTTAGTTTCATTTAATGATTTTCCTTTAATATACCAGACCTTATCTACAACAATAGCATTGTATCTTTGTAAATAAGCGCCTGTGCCTTTTGCTAATTTCCCATATTGCAAAACCCGTTTAAGCAAGCGCCCTGTAATATCTACTTTTAAAACAGCACCTCCATAAGGCAATACTCTAAAAATATCTACTGCAGTAATAGCATCACTTAATTGATCATCTATTCTAATAGACCCACCATTTACAAGGGCGGCATCTACGTTATTATTAAACCCAAAAGACATTGCTTTTGTGATAACAGAACCTAAGTTAGTTTGTGTGCTTCTTATAGGTCCATCTCGACCGTCTAAAGGAATATTTGCAGTATACACAACTTCAGCAGGATTACTGATAATATCTTTTAGCTTTGTATTTAAGATATCTTGCCATTTAGTTACAATAGCGGCTACTTTTTTATCTTCTTGAATAGCGGTATTAATTTCTTTTAATTCTGAAGTTACCAAAGTCTTCTTCGTTTTTTTATCATAAGAAATTCTATGTACAAAAACCGTTTTAGCATTTGCATCTGCTTTAGAAATCTTTACATCACCCACAAAATTCATACTATTTTCGTGTTCATGTCCGCCCATAATTAAAGGCAAGTTAGGTAACAATTTTGCAATTTTTTTATCATTAGCTAATTTTACGTGGGTCAATCCAAAGACTACGTCTACACGGTCTTTTAAAGACGCATAAGATGCTTTTGCTTCTGCAAACATATTTTCGTATTCCACATGATCTTTAGGGTTAGATGGTATACAAACACTTATAAACCCTATTTTTATTTTAGTGCCGTCTGCATCTGTAAACTCTTTTACAAAGGTTTTATGTACCGGTTGTTTTTTCCCTTTTCTTTCTTTGTAAAAAGAACTCACCGTATCTTTTGTTTTTAATTTTACATTGGCAGAAATCCATGGAAAATTACTTTCATTCAGTCTTTTTTGAAGATCATCTTTAGAAACATCAAACTCATGATTTCCAAAAGCTACCAAATCAAAATTCATGGAATTCATTACTTCTACCATTTGTTTTCCTTTTACACGCTCACCTCCTACTTTTAAGGTTCCTATTAAAGATGGATTCAGAAAATCTCCTGCCATAAAAAGCATCGTGTTTTTATTTTCTTTCAGTAAATCTTTATGTACCGTTTCTACCCTTGCCATTCCGCCAAAAGCACCTCCTTGTATTGGGGCAATTTCATAGACATCATTCAGTTGTAAAAATGTAAAGTTAATTATACCATCATTTTTTTTACAAGAAGTAAATAAAATAAGGGCTAATAGGAATATTTTAATAGTTTTCATAATTAAATACGTTGTATGCTATTGGTTCTTTATTATTAAATGCTAGAAGTTAAAAACTTCCAACGCTTTATTGTAGGCATTCTCAAAACTCATTGCCTTTATATTGGTATCTACTTTTTGTTGGTTAAAGTAAGAAATTAATTTTTCTGTTGGCATGTTTCCTGTTAGTTCATCCTTTGCCATTGGACAGCCACCATAGCCTTTTATAGCACCATCAAAACGATAGCAACCTGCATTAAAAGCAGCGCTTACTTTTTCATGCCATTTGTCTGGTGCAGTGTGCAAGTGTGCGCCAAATTCAATTTTTGAATAGGCAGGAATTAAGTTAGAAAATAAATAATCTATTACTTCGGGTGAAGAACTGCCAATAGTGTCTGACAGCGATAGTATTTGCAGTCCCATTTTAGATAATCTCTCTGTCCATTCTCCTACAATATCTAAATTCCAAGGATCTCCATAAGGATTTCCAAAACCCATTGACAAATAAGCAACTACTTCTTTTTTAGATTTATCTGCAATGCTTAAAATTTCGTCTAAGGCTGTAATAGATTCTGCAATGGTTTTGTGCGTATTACGCATTTGAAAATTTTCTGAAATCGAAAATGGATATCCTAAATAGTCTATTTCTTCAAATTGTGCGGCATCTTTTGCGCCTCTTACATTGGCAATAATTGCCAATAATTTACTATTGGTTTTTGACAAATCTAACTTTGCTAAAACAGCCGCAGTGTCCCGCATTTGGGGTATCGCTTTTGGAGAAACAAAACTACCGAAATCTATGGTATCAAAACCTACATTTAAAAGCGTATTGATATACAATGCTTTTTTTTCTGTAGGAATAAAATGCGATTTTATGCCTTGCATGGCATCTCTTGGGCATTCTATAATTTTGACTTTTTTCATCTACTCAAAGATATATAAAGAATCTGATTTCTAAGATATTTTTAATTTGAATGTTGCATTTTTTTCAATAGAATTGGTAATGGAAATGAAACATCATAAATGAATACTTCCAATTATCATTATTTCGCAATTTTGCTGCACCTCTTTGTGGTTTGCAGGCAATGCAGTATCAAAAGATTTGATAGAAAACTTCAATTTACCTAATAACGCTATAGAAGGTTTAACGTCTGCCGTGCAATTTGGTTTTATTACTGGAATGTTATTGTTTACACTCTTTACAATTGCAGATCGATTTTCGACATCTAAAGACTTTTTTTTATGCGCTTCACTAGGTAAACTTTTCAATGCAGGTTTAATTTTTAAGTTGAATATATTATCGAGCTTACTAATTTTGAAGTAAAAGATAGTTCTCGAAATTCTTGTAAAAGAATAGTTATAAATATTTAATAATCAATTTTTTAGTTTTAATTTATTTACTATATTTATACATCTCAACTGCAATCATGCAGTAGTAGCACATTTTTTATAATTTATACCTCAATTAAATAATACATTAATATGAAAAAATTACTTTTAGTTACTGTCTTACTTTTCTTTTTCATGAATTCGAGTAGTGCGCAAGAAACTTCTAAATGGTCCAGTAAAAATTCTTTTATAGAATGGAATTTTGGTGTTGCCTTTATAGATGATGATGGAATTCCTTTTCCAGGAACCTCAGTACTTTGGGGGAAAACCTTAATTAATGAAAATAATTTTATTTTAGAATATGAGGGCGGTTTTGCCTTTCCTACTTTAGTAACAGGTAAAATAGGAATTGGTAAAAGAATTAACAATACAAACCTCACGTTTGGTATTAGACCTTTTCCATTTCATTTATATACACAAGCTACATTTGCACCTCAAGAAAACGGGTATTGGATTACTTCTTTAGAAGTGAATCCATTTGGTACTGATTCAGTTATTTCTTTTGGATCTAGAGCTATGCTTACTTTTGGATATCGTTGGAATTTAGATAAATAAGAAAACATATAAGCTTAAAAAAAGCTCAAGATTTTCATCTTGAGCTTTTTTAATATCTTATGCTTTTAAAAATTATCCTTTAAAGACAATTTTACGCATTCTTAAATTTTCTGGAGTTACTTCTAAGTACTCATCTGACTTAATATATTCCATATTTTCCTCTAAAGAGAAATCTACTTTCGGTGCAATTTTCATAGCTTCATCTGTACCAGATTTACGCATGTTTGTCAATTGCTTTCCTTTAATTAAGTTTACTGCCATTTCATCAGATTTACTATTTTCTCCAATTACTTGGCCAATATAAATCTCTTGGTTTACGTCGATAAAGAAACGTCCTCTGTCTTGTAAACGATTTAATGCATATGCCGTTGCTTTACCTGCTGCAGAAGAAACAATCGCTCCTTTTACTTCTTCAGTAAAATCTCCTTTATAAAGACCATATTCACTAAATCTGTGGTTAATAATTGCAGTACCAGCTGTAGCTGTTAAAATTCTATTTCTTAAACCAATTAATCCTCTTGAAGGAATTGAAAATTCTAAGTGTTGTAAATCTCCTTTAGGCTCCATAATTAACATATCACCTTTTCTAAGAGATACTAAGTTAATTGCTTTAGAGGCCATATCTTCTGGCACATCAATAGACAATGTTTCCATTGGCTCATGTTTCTTACCATCAATTTCTTTTAAAATTACTTGTGGTCTTCCCACTTGTAATTCATATCCTTCTCTACGCATTGTTTCAATTAAAACAGACAAGTGTAAAACTCCACGCCCAAAAACGTTGAATTTATCTTCACTATCGGTAGTTTCAACTTTTAATGCTAAGTTTTTTTCTAATTCTTTAAACAGACGGTCACGAATGTGACGCGAAGTAACAAATTTACCTTCTTTACCAAAGAAAGGAGAATTGTTAATTGTAAACAACATACTCATAGTAGGTTGATCTATTTCTGTTCTTGGCAATGCTTCTGGGTTTTCTAAATCTGCAATTGTATCGCCAATTTCAAAACCATCAATACCTGTAATTGCACAAATATCTCCACAAGGTACTTTCTCTACTTGAATTTTACCCATTCCTTCGAATACGTGTAATTCTTTAATTCTTACTTTTTTAGTAGAACCGTCAGACTTACATAACATGTAATCCTTACCAACTTCTAAATCTCCACGAAATACACGTCCGATTGCAATTCTACCTGTAAAAGATGAAAAATCTAAAGAAGTAATCTGCATTTGTGGCGTACCTTCGTTGTATTTAGTTGCAGGTATAGATTCTAAAACTGCATCTAATAAAGGGATGATATTGTCTGTTTCGTTTCTCCAGTCTGTACTCATCCAATTGTTTTTTGCAGAACCATAAACAGTAGCGAAATCTAATTGCTCTTCTGTTGCTTCTAATGCAAACATTAAATCAAAAACTTTTTCGTGAACGATATCAGGAGTACAGTTTTCTTTGTCTACTTTATTTACAACAACAATCGGAGTTAAACCTAAATCTAAAGCCTTACCTAATACAAAACGAGTTTGGGGCATTGGACCTTCGAATGCATCTACTAATAATAAAACACCATCAGCCATTTTTAATACACGCTCTACTTCACCTCCAAAATCGGCGTGACCAGGGGTATCAATTACGTTGATTTTTGTGCCTTTGTACATTACAGAAACGTTCTTAGAAAGAATTGTAATTCCTCTTTCACGTTCTAAATCGTTATTATCTAACAATAAATCTTTACGTTCTTTACGATCGTCTAGTATTTTTGCTTGATCAATAATCTTGTCAACTAAGGTTGTTTTCCCGTGATCGACATGGGCTATAATAGCAATATTTCTAATTTGATGCATGCGTGAATTCTTAAATTTCGTGCAAAAGTAATTGATTCAATACAATATAAACGAATTCTAACTGTTTATTTTTGCGTTTTGAAGGTTAATAAATTATTATAAGAAGAAAAAACATCTGATTTAAAGATTATTTACTTTGATGAATTTAAGTACAACTATGAATTCGAAAGCTTTAAAGAATGGAGAAATAATACCTGTGTGTATTTGTAAAACTATTTTTGTCTTGGTGGGTCTTCTTGAAATGCAGATGGCAAAATATCTGGAATTAGCTTTATTAATAAAGGCAATAAAAGTGCACCTCCCGGAAGCATAAATACTGTAAAGGCTGGTATTGCTTTACAAATATCTAAAAGTTGTACCTTAATTTTTAACTTCTCTTCTTCTGATAGGTTAGTATGCGTGGACTTTTTAATTAAATACATTGCTTCTTTACTCTGAGACAATTCTTGATATAATTTCAACTTGTTCTTGTGCAGCAATTCTTTTATTTCTTCTATGTTTTGCATCATACTTTTCTCCGTTTACGTTCTGCACTTATCAAATTTAGCTCTCTACTTGTTTGCCCTGCTACTGAAGTATTTTCTTCTGCTCTTCTTATTAAATATGGCATAACGTCTCTAACAGGGCCAAAAGGAAGGTATTTTGCTACATTATATCCTACTTCAGATAAATTAAAACTAATATTATCACTCATACCATATAATTGTCCAAACCACAAACGCTTGTCTTCCTTAGAAATATTGTGTCTTTTTGCCAAGTCCATTAAAAGGTAGGTACTTTCTTCATTATGTGTTCCTGCAAACAAGGCCATATTTGGTTGTTCCATCATAAATATTATAGCAGCATCATAATTAAGGTCTGTAGCTTGTTTATCTTGACAAATAGGAGATTCATATCCTTTCTCTTTTGCTCTAAATCGTTCTTTTTCCATATACGCTCCCCGCACAATTTTCATTCCAATATGAAATCTCTTTTGATTTGCTTTTTCTGCCAAAACCTTTAGATAATCTAAACGGTCATGCCTATACATTTGCAGTGTATTAAAAATAATGGCTTTTTCCTGATTATAAGTTTCCATCATTTCTTCTATTAAAGCATCTGCAGCTCCTTGCATCCAACTTTCCTCTGCATCAATTAATAAGGGTACATTATTTTTAAAAGCAGCTTTGCAAACGGTATGAAAACGAACTATTACACGCTGCCATTCTGCCTCTTCGGTTATTGTTAATACTATTTTTTCTGTTACTTTTTGAAAAATTGCAAAACGTCCAAAACCTGTTGGTTTAAATACTGCAAATGGAATTGATTTCCTTTCTTGTCCAAAATTAATGATTTTTAAAATCTTTGTAACCGTATCATCAAACTCACTCTCCTCCTCTTTACCTTCTACAGAATAGTCTAATACAGAATATACCCCTTTTGTATACAACTTATCAATACTTGGCAAACAATCTTCTTCATTTGTACCCCCACAAAAATGATCAAAAACAGTAGCGCGAATTAAACCCTCTATTGGCAAATGTGCTTTTAAAGCAAAATTTGTTACTGCAGTTCCTATTCTAACCATTGGTTGGTTTTGAATCATTTTAAACAAAAAATAAGCTCTCTCTAACTCAGAATATGTTTTGAGGGAAAATGCGATTTCGGTATTATCAAAAAGTTTCATTCAATCAATTTTTAATCTTAACAAATATACCTCAAGATAATATATAATTCGAAAAAATCTATTTAATTTGCACACTTAATAATTTTATCATGAATTCTATTAAAGCTATTAGTTACCCTGTTCATTTCCAAAATAAAGGATACAATTTATTGTCCAATTTAATTGCAGAAAACAACTATTCTACGCTCTTTATTTTGGTAGATGAGAATACTTTTAAATATTGTTATCCTAAATTTATTCCGAATTTACAAACAGATAAGAGAATTGAGGTTATTGAAATTGAATCTGGAGAAATAAATAAAAATTTAGAAACTTGTATTGGTGTTTGGAATGCGATTACAGAATTAGGTGGAGATAGAAAGAGTTTAATTATCACATTGGGTGGCGGAGTTATTACGGATTTAGGAGGTTTTGTGGCTTCCTGTTTTAAACGTGGAGTTGATTTTGTAAATATACCTACAACACTATTGTCTATGGTAGATGCATCTGTTGGAGGAAAAACGGGTGTTGATTTAGGAGTGTTAAAAAATCAGATTGGATTGTTTGCAAATCCTGAAATGGTATTAGTAGATACCGATTATTTAACTACGGTTTCTGAAAGGGAAATTAAGTCTGGTACTGCGGAAATTATTAAGTATGGTATTACCTATGATATTACCTTATTTAATGAAATAAAAAACAACAAAGATTTAAAGATTGAAGATTTAATATTTAGATCTATTGAAATAAAAAACGAAGTAGTTTTAAAGGATCCTACAGAACAAAATATTCGAAAAATTTTAAATTTCGGACATACTTTAGGTCATGCTATTGAATCTTTTTACTTAGAATCTGACGACAAAGAAAGCCTTACCCATGGAGAAGCGATCGCTATTGGAATGGTTTGCGAAAGTTACATGTCTTCTAAGATATTAAATTTCCCTATTAAAAATGTAGTGGAAATAAAAAAGGTCATTTTATCAATTTATAACAAAACTGATCTACTCATAGAAGATTTTTCTAGTATATTAGAGTTATTAAAGCATGATAAGAAAAATGTAAAGGGTCGCGTAAACTTTGTTTTATTAAATGATTATGAAGATTATAAGCTAGATTGTGAAGTTTCTAATGACCTAATTATTGAAAGTATGAAATTTTATAATATTTAAAATAAAATTTAAATTTTCTAATATAAGGTTATAAAATAATTTTATTTAACCACTACACACTTATTTAGAACTCTCTCTTACCAAACTCACTGTCAATAAATTTTGATTTATCTTTCGCTGCATTGAAAGTATAAGAAAGGTTTAAAGAAAGCATATCTACTTCATAAACATAGTTTGTAGAAGTATAAAATTGGTTTGGTCTAGAAGTAGTAATTCTTTGCTCATTGGTTTTAAACAAATCCATATCAATATTTTGCCATTGAAGAGTTGCTGTAAGTCTGTCATCCAAAAATTTCTTTCTAAATGTTAAGTTTGGCGAGTAAAAACGTGAATCTTCGCCCATAGCTGTATTTCTGTCGGATAAATAATTAAAAGTAAATTGCAATGAGGTATTTCTTCCAAAACGATAGGTAGAATTTAAATTAAAAGAATAAATAATTGATTTTGAATCTATATCATAATTTCTTTCAACCCCATCTCTATGTCTAAAATTTAGAAGACCATCAATTGTGTAATTATAAATATTTGCACCAATAAAATTGGTCCAATTTTCAGAAGGCTTTAAAGTTGCTCCAATTTCTAAACCAATTGAATTACTTTTACCAACATTTGAATAAACTCTATTAATGATACTATCAATTACTGCCCCATTGGGTTTATAAGCGAGTGTATTTACACGATTAATAACATTTTCTACATGTCTAAAATATGCCGTTGCATAAATAGAATTCCCTCTTTTTAATTTCTTAGTAATTCCCAATTCAACTAAGTCAATAAATTCTGGTAATAAAGTATTATCTCCTTGTTCAAAAACTTCAGAATGCTCGCGTTCCGCAAAGCTATTCATTTTGAAGCTCGTTGTTCTTTCAATTCTTTTACTATAAGCTGTTTTAATATTCGTCTTGCTGTTAATTTTATATTGTAAAGATGCTGAAGGAAATAATTTTATAAAATCATACTCATACACATTTTCATTAGTGTCACTTTTTAGAACCTCCTTATACTCTCTATCCATAGATTCTAGGCGAACCCCAGCAGCATAATTCCATTTATTTTTTAAACCCGAGACTTGTGCATAACCAGAATGAATACTTCTTTTTAAACTTACATCACTAGAAAATTCTGAAACTTCAATACCATCTCTTTCATAAACAAATTTCCCTGTATGATCTAAATCACGAAATTGGTAGCCCATTTCTAAGGTTCCAAAAGAAAAGGGTTTCCATAGATAATCTAAATTAAAACGTTTTCCATATAGGGGGTTATCATTGGTATTGTATTCTTTTTGATAAATAATGGAATTGTCAGGAAAACCAACATTATCATTTTCCGTAGGACCACCTAAAAACGTATATTCATATAATATTGATGCAGAAATTTTTGATGTATTCTCAAATTGATGTGAATAATCAAAGCTACCCAAAGCAAAATCACCTTTTCTAATTCTTAAATTATGATTGTAATACGCGAACGTATATTGACGATTATTAGATTCTATTGGAGAAATCGAATGATTGTCATAATACACAATATCTGCCAATCTTTCTTTTGTTCTCTGACCGGCAAAAAAGCCTAAAGAATAAGTATCAGATTCATTTGGGGTGTATTCTATATTAAACCTTCCATTATAGGTAACTTCATCAAAGCTACGTTCACCATCTGAAGGTAAAAATGTTATCTTATTTTCTGATGAGTTTACAATAAACATATCTCCCTCTCTTCTACCTGACTTATCATTTCTTTGATAACTGGCTCCTAAAGAGATGTTCCAATTCTCT
>Ga0209192_10001072_pt1 | contig 23216 bp, 32 predicted proteins | sample ArcticOcean_MG_C_11_FD_187433 | JGI IMG/M metagenome (GOLD analysis project Ga0209192, IMG submission 187433) | Marine microbial communities from western Arctic Ocean - ArcticOcean_MG_CB2_154 (SPAdes) (version 2) | ecosystem: Environmental > Aquatic > Marine > Oceanic | place: Arctic Ocean... | reverse complement strand
AAGGTTTACCCATTTAATATGAATACTATACCTTGGCCGAGCATACATAAACTTGATAAAATAGGTGCCGACGAAACAAATCCTGTACTGGTACCTCTTATTGAAGATTACTTATTTGATGACATGTGGTATTTAGATACAGATCCAGCAAAACCGATATTTGAAAAACAAGCTGATATTATAATTGAAAAACAATCCAAGGGTATTGTTGATGTAGGGTGCCGCCATGGTCCTGTAGTAGATATTTTATATAGTAAAGGATACACAGATTTTTGTTATATGGGATTTGATACAAGTGTTGAACCTATTGCTATTGCAAATAAAACTTGGAACAAATACAATAATATAGAATTTAGAAATACTTCTTGGGATAACATTGACAACATTAAAGTTAACTTCAATGTTGATATGGTTATTTGGAGTGGCGTACTGCTATATCGCCCACAGGATCATTTTGAACTGTTTAAAAATATAACTATTGATTTATATAATAGTAAAAATGCAATCATCCAAGAGCCGCATCCTGCAGAAAAGCAAAAACACTGGGATCGTAGATTATTACTCAATACTATTGTAACAGATCTCGATAAGTATTACGAAAACTTTAAGATAAAAGATTATGAAATAAGTTGTGAGATTTTCTCAGGTAACAGATTGGTATTAGACGTATGCATTTAAGACATAGAATTCAAAAAAATAAACTAGATTATAACGAAGACGGTACGCCGATTAGGAAGTATAGTAATCAAGATCCTCCCGGTGATAGAGATACTTACGAAAAGTTACAGATAAATGACACTTATAATGGATATAAAGACATTGTATGTACTCCTATTGATTTGCCGTATCTTAATGTTGATTTAGATCTTATTAATAGTTTTTGGAAAGATCCTGCCTTTCGTAAATCAAATCCTGAAGCAACTTACGGTTGCAGATTTGGTGCAGGACTAGTATTATTTTTAGTAGAAAACAAGTTTATACAACCAGAAGCAAATAGTCTTTGGTTTGACTGGGTAGAAAAAGAAATACCACACGTGAAGGAGTTTATCGAACAGCTACCTTTTAAGAGTATACGACAATGTAGTTTTGTCCAACCGCCAAAAGCAACTGTTCCACATTATGATGAACCTGTAACCTGTTTGCCTTTCCTTCAAGCCGGCGCCCCTAATCAATACAGAATAAGATGGAGTAATGTTACAACACCCGAAGAAGAAGTGTTTTTCTTAACAAAGGATAGCGGCGCAACTAAGGTATACCCAGTACTTCCTCCTGAAACAAATACGTTTGTATATGATGGCAGTGTATGGGAACATGGCGCAGATCAAGGATTTAAAAATACTGATAGAATGCAGATTATTATATCTGGTGTTGTAGATAACGAAAAACACCATGCGTTGTTAGATAAAAGCATTGAGAAATATAACAATTATACAATTTATAACAACGAGTTTTAAAGGAAAATAAGGTGTTGCCATTAATAAATGATTATGTAATTGAACTTCCGCAACTTATTGATATATTTCCTAGTAAGTCCAAAATAGAAGAATATGCTTTAAAAAGTTATAATAGTTCTAGCTGTAGCCCAACATTTGAAACAGATTGGGACGGTGTAATCTGGTATTCATATAATGACGATCTTAGGATTAATAAAATTTGTGATTTACTGCACACTAGATTTTTAAGTAAACCCCCAGAAGCATGGATATGTTTTAAAAAAACTGGCTCCTGGGTTAGACCGCATATTGATGTTAAAAGACGTGCAGTATTGGTATATCCTATTAATCCAGAAACATATACGTTAGAGTTTACAGATAACGGAGCAAGTACTCATGATTTTTTTATAAAATCGTATAACGATACTGTAGATTACAACTATAATGTAATTTACAAACATAACTATACTTGTCCTACTATTTGTAATACTCAGGTGCATCATAGTGTTACGGATACGTCTTCTAGGCTCTCATTACAAATATCGTTGTATTATGATGGCAACGAAACTGATACATGGGATAAAATTGTAAATCTTTATAAAACAGGAGAAATAATAAATGAGTAGAATAAAAAATAAGTTTGTTATTGAGTTTCCTTGGTTAGAAGGATTGTTAGATGAAGATGCGTTGATTAAAAAGTTTAAGAATAAAAACAGACCACTAGAGGTACATTCTGACGAAACTGCATTTGAAACAGGCAACATGAAAAGTTTAAAAATGACAGATTATGGTGTAGATTGCATACGAATAGAAGAAGATGATCCTATTGTTACTCCTTTATTTAAGAAGTTAAACTACAATGCATTTCGAGAAAATCCATTTGGATGGTTTATACACAAATATGATACAGAAATGCAAACAAAAGTTCATACAGATAAAGACCGCAATGGTGTATTGATATATCCTATGATTCCAAAATCGTATACTATTGTATATGTAGATCCTGCTGATAGACAAACTGAGATTTATAGACACACGTATCGCTGCCCTACTATGATTAATGCGTCAATACCTCACTATATAGAAGATAGTAACTTAGAAAAAATACATTTTCAAGTAAGTTTGTTTATTACTGATGACAAATGGTATAATGTTATAAATGATAAATGAAGTGCAACAAATAAGAATTATTCCGTACATTGTTAACGGAGAAGAAAATATCAATCTACCAGCGGCTGATATTGCATTAGCTAAACACGCAGTTGAGCAAATGAAAATTGAAAGCAAAAAAGATAGGTTATACGAAAACTACGATAAATGGTTAAAATTAGAAACTATGAGTATGTATTGTATTGTAGTTGATCCTATAACAAATAAGCCAATTATGGTATCTGGTGCGCAGCACATGAGTAATAACTGTTGTAGATTGTTTAGTCGGTATTATTTGTTTGATGCATATCGAACTAAACATACAGATAACTTATATAGTAAGGTAGATAACTTTACTACAGACATGTATATGCTAGAACAACTAGCAGACAAATACAAACTATTCTTTTGGAGTAGAGACAAGGGTACTAGATTTTTTAAACGTATAAAATCTGCACGTAATGATGTTTTTAAAAAATGGACTGTACATTACAAGCCTATTGAAATACTATGGGAAGGTAATGTACAAGGTATAATATATACAGGCGATTTTACATATATAAATGAGTTAACGGTTAACAAATAGTTTCTCAGCTAACCAACCGCTGGTATCCCATTTGTGCAATCTAACTCTTTTAAAGTTGTCGTGATGATTTTTATGAAATCCTTCGCCTGCAATAAAGAAATTAAGCCATGGAACATTTACTCCACCTTCAACACGATGTCCTACAGTATTTAAAAGTCCAAACCCTATTTTAGCAAATATAAAAGGAACAGCACAAAATGCTATCCAAAAGTAAGGACTGATTAGTATACTAATAAGATTAACTACTATTAATATTTTAAGCCAATGTTTATGACAGAATACTAATCTTGAATTCTTGTACAAGTCTCTTGCATATTTTGAAGGAATAGTAGGTATGGTCCATGTAGTAAACAACACTTTCCAAAATCCTACATGGTTAGGATTATGAGGATCATCTGGACCATCACTGTGTGCATGATGCATCCTATGACTTGCAATCCATCCAATGGGTGTTCTAATACAAGCAATCATAAGCATTGCTAATCCGATAGTTTCGAACCATACTGGAACATTAAACTGTTTATGACAGTAATATCTATGCAATAATATACTAGCAGCCCAATGGCTTATTATCTGACTCCAGATAACTCCTATTATAATTGAAATTAATACACCTTCTAACATGTTTATACCTTTATTATACTATTATATAGCAACAGTAAACTAAAGTCAATAACTTATCTGATATTGGCATTAGTAGATATATTATGTCTTACTGGCTCAGGATTCACAAACGGAGTTTTAAATATTCTGTTTGGTCCGCCGTGTATACTATCTTGATTTTCAAAGTTAGTAGCAGGAACACCAGTATCGTATAATATTCCAGTTGTTGCATTATTGTGAATAAATGTTTTCATTTGTGCTGGCGTCATGCCCGGATTAGCTTCTAGCACAGTAGCAATCATTCCTGCTACATTAGGCGATGCCATTGATGTTCCAGATATTTTCATTAGATTAAAATTAGCATCTAACGGACTAGTTGCAGTTGCAACACCGCTGCTGACAATATCACAAGTACCGGCACTGTCTTTGCTGGCTACACTAGTAATACTTGTACCAGGTGCATATATATCAACGCCTGGTCCGCTGCAACTTGATTCAGCTTTGTGTTCTAAACCGCTTTGATATGTAATATCTTGATTGCCTACCATAAACGCATTGGTACTATACGGACTACTACCTCTATGATAGAACTCGTTTCCGCTTCCTAAGTCGACTGTGTTATTGTAATCTTGATCACCATTAGCAGCAATGTAATAATAACTATTGCCAGCAGCAATACACACATGTACACCTTCGGCAATCAATTCTTCTACATCTGTATCTACAGATCCTACACGAACATTAAGTTTTCTAGTTGTTGGTAGTGTAGGAATAATACCTGCATTTGCCCAAACTTCATTTGATGTACTAAAACCAGCATCGCCATAAGTCCATGCACTTCCTCTAAATGTTCCACCGTTGATTGATGAACGTGTTCCGCTGTATCCCCAACTCATGTTAACAACAGTAGGGCGTTTGAATCCTGTTTTAGGATCTATGGGTTTATTTCTGTGCCATAGTTTAATAACATCAAACACGTTGGTAATACTAATACCTGTAGCATCGCCTGAGCCTTCTAATCCGCTGACTTTCACACTGTATATAGCAGCATTCTTTGCCCAACCCATTGTACGACCCGCTACAGTGCCCGCACAGTGCGATCCGTGTCCGTGATAGTCTCTATAATGGTTGGCGTTTTGTGTGCCGCTTATACCGCTTGCAGCATACCAATCTAGTTCCACTACTCTACTAACACCATTAGCATCAGTAAACTCAGGATGATCAACACTTAGTCCGCTGTCCTGTATAACAACATCCACGCCTTTGCCTGTGAGTGTATAAGGAAACTCGGCAGCAATACTAGTTGCAGCATTCCATTTGTCTTCGCTATAAGCCCCTCGTATCATGCCCCAGTTTAAGTCTGAACTTCTCATAGTGCCGTCTTTGGTCCAAGTACCACTTTGTATAGCATTATGACCAATTTCGATATCGTCGCGTTGATCCGGCGGAATTTCGACACTATAGACTCTTGCGTCTGCTCTCAGTGCAGTTGCTTCTTCGTCTGTTAAACTATAATGCGTATTACGCATACTTCCTGGTCTTGCATTAGCAATATCAACTGCCCGACTAGGAATGGGTCCAGATCCTGTAGACGCGATCATCTCGTCGCAAAACGCTTCGCAGTCTACACCTGTTTTGAGACTTACAATATATTCTTTTTCAGCCATGATTTAGTCCTTAGATTAAGTTAGCCCAAGCACCGTTCTCATATCCTTGGAATTTGTTGTCAGTTGTGTTATAAATTATATCACCGTTTTGTCCTGCTAGAGCATTACGTTCGGTAGTTGTAAAACTAGCTAATCTTAATACACTGCTAGTAATACGAACAGCATTTCCTGCAGACAAATCTAAGTTAGCTGCTGATGTAATTTCTGGAGTACCTGTTGAGTTTGATACAAAACTTTCAGCATATACAATATTCGATACTGTTAAATCGTTTTCAACAAATAAGTTACTGCTTATAACAACAGCTGGAGTTATCGTAATAGCACTACTATCGCTAGTATCAATATTACTACCACTTAACAATACTGCACCAGCTGTTAAGCTACCAGAAATAATAGCATTGCCGACTACATCTAATGATTGAGTTGGCGTAAATGTACCAATGCCAAAGTTACCAGTTGCTCCGCTAGTATCCCAGGTAAGATAATCTCCAGCAGCATTAAGTGCCCCTGTACCATCTACACCAATATATAATAGGTCTTCTTCGGCATAAAATGCAACAGTTGATAATGCAGAGTTGCCATCAGTGTCTGAGCCACTATACCCAAATAATAAACTAGCGCCCCAGCCTGAGCCTGCCATCACGCCGTCACCATGTGATTCTATTCTTATTGACGCATTTCCGTTATTAGCTTGTACTCGTTGTGTAAAGTTACCAGCACCGGTTTTCTTAATAAACAAGTTATCAGGCACAGTTATTGTAGGTGTATTAATAATACTGTTTACGCCGTCAACAAGTACAGTACTATCATCGCCAAATACACTACCTTTCATATCACCGTCAAATGTACCTGAATGTGATCCAGTAGCATTACCAGTTATGTTGCCAGTCACATCACCTACAAAACTACTTGCTGTTATGATGCCAGTACCTGCACCACTAGCTGTAATATTGCCTGTAATATCAATGTCACCATCGCCGTTGATTTCGTATCCAGTAATACTTAGATCTGCGTCAATAGCAATAACTAAGTCGCCTAGTGTTAATACTGCACCAGCTGTGGTATTATCATCAATACCTGGAATACTAGCGCCGCCGCCGCCTGTAACTAGTATACCACCGGCAGTTGTGCCATCTCCTGAATATAGTTTTTTAGTGTCAGTAATATATATTAATTCACCTTCGGCCGGTGTAATACTAGTCCTGTTTGCTTCCGTTCCGCGTCTTAGCTTTAAAGCCATATCAATAGTCTCCTGGTACTTGCTTTATATATTTATCATATCTACAAAGAAACTATTTGTTAGTAATACAAAAAACTAAGTGTACACGAGGATCTTTGCTTGCATTTAGTGCAGTATGTTGTAATGTAGTGTCTACTAGGTACGTATTGCCGAACGAAAGTCTTATAACGTGATCATCAATGATCATCATGCAGTTTTCGTTTGTATAAATAGGAATATGTATTCTTGGAGATTGATCAGTGTGATAAGTTAAGCAAGTTTTATGCTCCATTAGCATAAATCTTCCCCTAATAATATTATATTGTTGACTAACCTTGTCAACGACAGTTTTAAAATATGTGTCTTTATAAGTATCGCATAACTCTGTAAAGTCTTCTTGTTTGTATATATTTTTTCTTAATGGCAGTTTACCACCAGGATTTTTATCGTATGATATCCAGTCATAAAAAAGACTGCCGCAACTTTCATATAACTGCATGTCTGCCGGGCAATCTTTTCTACATTGTAACGCAACTTGTTTTAAGTTACTTTGAAGTAAATTGTCTATGTCTAAACTATTATAAGTATCAACAACTTTTTTGTAATCAATATCTATATTAAGTTTAGTTATCATTTGTTTACTTTAATAAATCGTGTTGTTCTTTTACTAACATCTGCTCTTAGACGTTTGGTATCTAATCTAAAATCAACAGTTTCAATTGTGTCTTCGTATTCTTCAAAAAAATCTTCAAGAACAGCTTCTACATCATTGTGTTGCTGCTTACTTTTATTTATATCGATTTCCCACTGTTTACCGTCACTAAATCCAACAAGTACAGTACTAATGTATTCTATTGGGATGTAATCCATATCAATATCATTTAGGATTTCTTCCCAATATTCGTCCTTGCTTTTGTCAGTCACTAGTTACTGTCTTCTTTACAGCAGGTTTCTTTGCAACTGTTTTCTTAACTGTTGGTACAAGTTCTTCAGCTTGTCTACGTAGTTCAGCAGCTTCTTTACTCAAGCGATCTGCTTGTGAACGATATTGTGAAGCAAGCATATTATCATCAAGAACAGCTGGTTCACCAAGCGTTTCTGCTGGTACTGGTGAAGTATAGATCTCAGCAGCATCAACTGCTGGCTCTGTTGCTAATGTTGCCTGCGGCGCAGTTTGCCCACCTGGACCTTTAAGTGCCAAGTCGTTTACTGTAACACCTTTTTGTTCTGCGATAGTACTGTTTAGTACATTAAGGGCAATGTTGGTGTTTCCATTTGGTGTCATTTCAATAACATTTGTTGGAACTTTTCTCAACTTGCCAGTTGCTTGAAAAGCAGCAAGCATGTTACGGCCATCCGGCAAGTATGCACGAGCCATTGCTTCTGCAAACTCGTATGCATCTTGGCCAGTTGCTGATTCAACAACTCTAATTAATGAATCGTGTTCGTCTGCAGAAAGATTTTCTGTTTGTACAACCAGACAGTTATCAGGATCACCTGGAATAACGCGGTATGCTACGATTACTTTACGTCTATTGGCAGCTACTCTGCCTACATGTTTAAGAGCCATTTGTTTCCTCCGCTGGCGTTGCTGGTGCTTCTACTGCTTCTGCTGCTGCTGCCTTTGCACCTTCTTGTGCGGCTTTAGCTTGTGCTTCTACTTCTTTTAGAAAAGCATCCAGTTTATTATATAACGCACCTACATTAGCCAATTCATTAGCTTTAAATGTACCACGTTCGGTAGCAAGCTCAATTACAGCTCTTGCTAGTGCTAAGTCTTGAATGTTTAGTTCATTTGCTTGTGTATTTTGGGTCATATATTTACTCCTTGTATATTTACTTATAACCTATGTATTAGTTGTATTTCAAATGTGGACAGGCAAGCATAAAGAAACTAAGTTCTTTTGCACTTTCAAATCCAACTCGATATAGTTGGGTGAAGTTCTTATCTTTGTCTAAATCAACCGAACTACCAAAGTAGTACCTTCCTGACAAATTGTTAGAAATCCATTCGCATATAACTTTGTCTAAGTTATAACTGCGAGCAATTTGTGTAGTACTGAAATGCGGCGGACAAAAGTTTACCCGCCTTATTTCTAATACGTCTAGTGGATTGGGATTTTTAAGTTTCAAGCAGCAGCCTCGTTATAATGTGCTGTAAGCCCAAATGGTGCTTCAAGGTTTTTATCAGGGTGACTATGGACAATAAAGATAGTTTCGCAATAATCTGCCTCGCCCCAGCTCTGCCAAGGATAGCCATCTGTAAACATAATAAACTTCTTAGGCTGGATATCATTCTCTTTCATGTAAGTCCAGTTAGCCATAAAGTCAGTGCCACCACCACCTACAATCTCGTAGTCAGTTAAACTATCTCCGCCGTCAGCACTAAAGTCTTGTTCATTATATACCTTAGTGTCAAAGCACCATAGTTTAATCTTGTAGTCTTGGTACTCGTCCATAATGCCTTTAATCTCGCCTAAGAAATCAGCTGCCATATCGTTTCCAATACTACCTGACATGTCTAAACAAATACACAAGTCAATTGTATCTTGGAAACTCATACCTGGCAAAATAGCACCGCTCATTTGTCCTTTGCGTGATGGCCGACTAAAAGTATAATCGCTTTTAATAGTGCTCTGAATCTGTTGACGAAGCAACTCGCGCCAGTTCATTTTAGATTCGGTCATATCCTTAATCAAACGTTGTACACCAGCTGGTGTATTGCCAGCACCAGCAGCACTTGCAGCTTGAATCATAGCTTCTTTAATCTCGTCTTTAATTTGATCTAGTTCTTCTTTAGAATATGTAGGACGACCTTTGCCTTTGCTTTTGCTAGTACCTTCGTCGTCGCTTTCATCGCCTTCTTCATCCCAGTTCATGTGTTCGTCTAGCATTTCGCCCATAGCCTTAACAGCTTCTTCACCATTCTTTTTAGCTTGTTCGAATATGTCGTCATATACTTCTTCTGATGTCCAACCACGATATTTAAAGTCTTGGTAGCATCGTACAATACTTGGCTTATTACCGATACGATCGTCTACTAGCAAGTTATTCACAACATAATCAGCAGCAATGTTATACAACATAGGATTGCGGAAATCGCGTCGACCGAGGTGATTGTATACCATGTGCAAGATTTCGTGTGCAAGAACAAACTCAACTTCTTTATTATCCATTGCATTAAAGAACTGAGTGTTAAAGAACAAGTGACGCCCATCTACCGCAGCAGTAGGAAGCCAATCGTCCGCAGCAACAATCTTTAAACGTGTAGCCATGTTACCAAAGAATGGATGACGTAGTAGCAATCCTACACGGGCAGTAATAATACGGTCGAGAACCACTACACGCATCTCTTCTAATGCTTCTGGAGTAATATTAGGATCAGGTTCCCAGTCGCGTGTTTTGCTTGCAGTTTTTGCAGTAGACATTTTGATTGTTACAATATCGGTAAAGTCTATCATCATCATTCTCCGTTGTTACAATAATAATATAGCATGTTTACAGATGTTGTCAACCTGTAAATAAAAAAGTAGGTAGATTTATTTCTACCCACTTTATACCATGTTAAGCAGCTTGTGCTGCCTTAATGTATTTGCCAAAACGTTCGTGGAACTCGTCAAAACATTCAACTTCGTCTGGATCGATAGGCAATGCATATTGGGTAAGTGCAAGTTTAATGCCCATAACAACTAGTTCAGTATCAAAGTTATCCATTGCAAAGCGTAGGAAGTTATTAACTTTGTCATCAAACTTCTTATCGTTCTTGTCACTTGCTTCTTTTAGTTCGTAGCACAACGACACTGTTAAAGAATACATAGCACTGATTTCTTTTGTTTTTAGCTCTTTAACTTTGCCAAGCAAAATATCTGTTGGATTTGGCAATGATCCTGCAATCTTACGGTGTGCCATAAACTTAACAGCAAGACCTTCACCAACTGCACCTGCAACAAGATCAGTAGTAGTAGTTTCGTCAATGCCGTCTTCTAGCAGTTCGCTTACAAACGACCAACTACGAGGCGTTGCAAAGCTACGGCTTGCGCTACGAGGATCAAAGTCGTATAGATCCTGTTTAGCAAACTGTAGGTAACCTACAACATCTTGGTGTATTTTATTGTTAACAGCCCATGAAAACCAGTCATCAAAGTTAACAGCAAGCTCGATGTGAATAAAGCGGTTAGCTAAAGGAGCGGGCATACGATATGTAACACCTTTGTCTGCTTCTCTGTTACCTGCTGCAACAATCATTACATTGTCTGGCAACTTATAAGTACCTACACGACGATTAAGAATCAACTGGTATGCCGCTGCTTGTACAGCAGGAGCCGCTGAGTTCATTTCGTCTAGGAAAAGTACAATGTTGTCGTATGCCTTTGCAAACTCTTCTGTAGGTAGTTCGCTAGGCGCACCCCAAACCATTGTACCACTGTTGCTATCAAAATATGGAATACCTTTAATGTCTGTAGGTTCCCAAAGCGACAACCGAATGTCAATCAGATGTGATTTAGTAAATCCATCTGTAATTTGTTTAACAATATCAGACTTACCAATGCCTGGAGGCCCCCAAAGAAAAATAGGACGTTTCTTTTGCATAGCAACTCGAAGGCTGTTTTTTGCTTTGTTAGGGCTAAGTGTACGTGCTTCTGACATAGTGTATTCCTTGCTGTTGTTTAACTTACTCTTATACTATACAGTAAGACGTCTTACTTGTCAAGACATTTCATACATATTGTTGTGATTTTTGATATCTTTTTGATAACGTACACTACAAAAACTACTTTGCTTTTTCCAAAAATTCATTTTACGTTCACAGATATCTAGTTCTTTACTTGCTTGGTGTTTCTCAATACGATCCTCACTTTTTAGCAAGATGAATTTTAAGAAGAAATAGTTTTCTAGATGTTTACAAATCATATCATTTGGATCGTATTTGCTTGCGTTGAAAGATCCTTTGAACGAAGACTTTTCTGTATCACTATAAAAGAACATTATGTTTCTCACTCTAGTTGTTTAACTTACTCTTATAATATAACACAGTGCAGCAGTGTTGTCAACCGCTTGTTAGTCCAAAAAAGGCAACAATCACTACAATCCAGATCAAGATAATCAATCCATTATGAGCGGCTTGATCACCGGGTGTTATTTCACGAGTACATTTTGAACAAACTCGAGCCCCTGCTGGTTTTTGTTCGTGACAGTGTGGGCACATTACAGACATGATTTAATCTCCTATTATGTCTTTCTATAACTTAATATAGCACATAATCAGCAGGAGTCAACCGTTTATTGAACGATTCATAGCTTTTGTTAAGCCGTATTTGCGTAAGTCGCCACTAAACAGTCCTAGCTCAACTGCTTTCTTTTCGTTTGTTACAGTAATACTTCTATTAGTAAGATAATATGGACAATCAATAAACTTGTCAAGATGTATAATAATTTGAGTTGTTAATGGCAAGTCTTTAGGATACGGTATATCATACGTTGTTATGCCAATTTCGTTTACAACATCAAATCCTTCTTCGGTGAGTCTTAATCCACCATTACCCTTTACACGAGTATTTTTCCACCAAAGCGGCATAAACTCTTTTACATTTACATCGTTATAGCTTTTACCTAGTTCTTTTAAGAATAACTTAGTGTATGTAACTTTATCAGTCAAACAACTTTTCGCCTTCTGATAACATGTATACTGCAAAACTGTTTGTATTAAACATACCATTTAACTTTTTTGCAAGATTATGTGCATGTCCGGGATTAGAGAAACTTGTTTTCTTGTACTTAGGCCCAGGATAGTTAGTTAGTGCATTTGAACTTTTTAAGTTAAACGGTTTATCTTGATAAAATACAGCCCAAATAGCTTCTGCATCGAGAACTTGTTCACATTTATAAGTATTTTTGTTTGTGTACTCTAATAGTACATTTGGCTTTGGCCTGCTCATATGCGTATCCTTTAGTTATATACGCATATATTTATCTCTTTTACCAGGCTCCTGAGTCCATATTTATTTCGATAACCTGATCTGTGTTAAGTTTATCAATCTTTGCATCAATTATTTTTTCAAGATCACCGTGTAGTCTAGCCATAACTTCACCGAGCGTAAGTGCTAAGATTTTTGCTTGTGTCATATCTAGACGTATTTCTTTTGCTCTACTTTGTTCGGCAACTTTAACCATTTGAATAAGTTGCTGAATAGGTAGTGTATTAAGTGGCTCTGTTGACATTGCTTAGTGCTGCTTTCATTTCAATCTCTGTTTTGAACGGACCTAAATATTCGTTACGTTCAATAGTAATTATCTTTGGACAATAACTTTTAAGCCAGTTAACATTAAACTTAACAAGATAATAGCCTGCACAATATACACTTTTTGACTTTTCACTCTTAGTAAACAACGGCAGTTTATTTTTAATATCATACATGCTGTTGTAAGGAGTAGTACGTGTTGGATATCCATGTACTTCTCGCGGTGACTTTTTATTTTCTTTTGTAATGTTAGCAATAAGGAAGTTTTTTCCATATGTTTTTGTTAGTTGATTTTCACTTTTATAAAATACAACCTTGCCTTGCTGACTAACAACAAATCCATCTTCGTTTTTACTAAGGGTACCAATTCGAGTACCTTCATTTTCAACAATCCAAAACTTGTCTTTTAATACGGGTTTAGCTTTTATAGTCATTTGTTATACCTTGCTTGTAATGGTTCTGCAAAACTTGCTGCCTGGTCTGCAACTCGTTGCATATCCCACTTAGCACAAAACTTCATAAGACGCATTCCAACTTGTGTAATGTCTTTAGGTTCTACGTTTGCTACTGTTGTGTCAATAATCTCTCTAATGTCTTCGGGTTGTGCAGTTAAGTCACACAATACAACATTGCGGTTGTAATCATCTAGTACACGATGTTCTACGCCTTCGTGATCAGTCCAGCGTTGCAGCATCATGTTATTCCAGCTAAATCCTTTTGTACGTTTATCATCAAATGCTTCTGTAAGACCGACTTTGTTCTTAGTGCCTTTCTTACGAACACCTGGATATGCACTGAACACATTGTCACTTGTATCACCACGCATACACTTTTCAAACAACATAAAAGCAGGATTCGGCGCAGGCTTAGGCGATTGTGTTTTCTTATCAACTACCGGTTTGCCTTTGTCGTCAAAATAGCCTTCGTGCGTAATAGTCATGTTAGCAACACCGTTGTACTGACGTACACGCGGACTAATAAGCTGTGCAAAGTCACCGTCTGTACTAATAATAATATGATTATCATTAGGATGCGATTGCACCCAACCTGCAATAAGATCATCTGCTTCTAGTTGGTTGTGTTGCATAACAGTACAGTTAGTCTTCTCGGATACAAAGTTTTTAAACTCATCAAAGATCTCCCAAAACGCTGTATCTTCTTCTTGTTCGCGTTGTGTAAGTGCATCACGTGCAACTTGTCTATTACGCTTGTAAGGCTCGTAATAGTCCTTACGCCAACTGCGACCTTCTAAGCAAAACACAACATGATCTGCATTAAAGTCACGCCATGCTTTTTTTACACTGTTTAGTGTAATATGCAATGCCATGCCTACTTTTGTGTCAATGTCGCCACGTACTACGTGCCGAGCTCTAAAGAAAGTGTTTGCTGTGTCTACTAGAATATATGTGCTCATGATACTTCGCTCTTGCCTTTTGATAATGGTACTACATTAATATACCCGGAACCGCGCTGTGTGTCAAGTCCTTCTTCTTGAAGCATGTTATAAACAATATCTTTAAACCATCTATCTACTACTTCTTCGGGCACATCGCCTTCACTACCATACCCACTGTTTAACAGTTGTTCAATAAACAAATCATTCCAGTCGAGTTCAAAAAAGCCATTGCGAATATTATCGTCATTAACTTTCATATCTAGAACATTAACCCACGGTTCGCCTTTTTTAGTAGCATAAGTCTTAGGATCAGTTGCTAGTAAAAGTTTGTCTTGTTCTTTTTCAAGAGCTGTTTTTTCTGCCGCCATTTCTGCTTCTTTAGCAGCCAGTGCTTCTTCTTTAGCAGCAATACCTGTTATTTTTTTAATAAAGTTTTTCATTACCATCCAATCCTTTCCCACGGTACATCTTTGTCACCAAAGTGTCCGTATACACAGTTTTTACTATACTCAGTATAGTTGAATAAATCAAATCTGTCAATGATTCCTTTTGGTGATAAGTCAATTTCATTGCGAATAAAACGTTCAATGCTGCGATTGTGTCCGTTACTGTCAACAAGAATACTAGTAGGCTGTTTAACACCAATAGCATAGCTCAACTGAATATTACACCAGTCTGCCATTTCATCTGCTACTACGTTCTTAGCAAGCCAACGTGCCATGTATGCTGCGCTGCGATCTACTTTTGTAGGATCCTTACCGCTAAACGCTCCGCCGCCGTGGGGGGCAAATCCGCCATACGTATCAACAATAATCTTTCTTCCGGTAACGCCAGCATCCCCGTCTGGGCCACCAATAACGAAGTTACCAGTAGGGTTAAGATGCCATACAGTATTTTTATCAATCAAATCTCCTAAAGCATGATGTGCTGCTTGTTTTGCAAGTATTCTTGCTGTTTCAATTTCACCAGCAGCATGTTGTGTGCTGATAACAATTTGGTCAATGCGTTTAACAATGCCTTCACGTCTTGCACCTTCGTACTCTACACTTACTTGTGATTTAGCATCTGGTCCTAATATGCTATCTAAATTACGTATGTTTTTTAGTTCTTTTAAGATGGTGTGAGCATAATGAATAGGTGCTGGCATCATACTGGGTGTATGATTACAAGCATATCCAAACATAATGCCTTGATCGCCTGCACCAAAGTCGTCTGTGCCCAGGGCAATGTCTGCACTCTGTGAATGGATTTCATTGTAGATGTTTAGTTTATCCCAATGAAATCCATCTTGTTCGTAACCAATGTCTTTGACTTTGTTGCGTACAATCTCTTTAACTTCGTCTTTGCTTACGTTAAAGTTCTTTACTTCGCCTGCTAACGTAACATGGTTAGTAGTTACAAGTGTTTCAACAGCAACACGAGTAGTAGAGTCGCCTGCCTTTAATCCTGCATCAACAAGTGCATCAGAGATTTGGTCTGCTACTTTATCTGGGTGTCCGTCACTAACACTTTCGCTAGTAAAAATATAGTTCATTTATAATCCGTTTCTAAGTTTATCTAAGTCTATTGGAGCCTTCATTGCTTTACGCAACTGCTCGTTTTGTTTAAGTTCCCCAGGCATTTCCGAATAAGCTAATGTGTAGTCTTGGGGTAAAGCGCCATCCTTTTTCCATACAAACTTCTGCAACCTCTCGAACGTTGAGATTATACTCTTCCGAACGTCCGCCAAGCGGCATAAGGTATACAGGACACTCAATCCCTTTGTCACGATATGCTTGAACAGCTCTGCCAGCTTCTTCAATGTCTGCACGATCAGCAACAACAAATTTAAAGTAAATGTCACTGCCGTCCACCAGACTGTAGTTGTGAGCAACGCCAGGCTTGATAGCATCTTCCCAACTTTCTCCTGATACGGAGAGTTTAGGGCTGCAACTCCATGTAACTGTAATGTCGTCATTGTTGTTGAGATAGTCAAAGAAATCGTCGTGTAAATATTGTGTAGTGTTTGTTTCAAAAGTAACATTTTTTAAATCCTTCATTCTAGGATGCTCAAACAACTCGATATACAAACGCTGCCAAGCAAGTAGCGGTTCTCCGCCAGTAAGGATAAGATGGACGTCTTGTCCATTATCCATTGTCCACTTACCTTCTGGAGTAAGTGATAGCAAATGTTCTACTACTTCGTCAATAGTAGCATCATGTACCAAGTGTTTAAACTCAGGATAGATACTTGCATAAGTGTCACACCCTGTGTGGATAATAGGCAAGTCTTCAAACTTCTCAACACGGTCTAAGATACCGCCATCTAGCAAGTCTTTTACTTCTTGATTGTATCTTTGTCCGTTTGCAAGTTTTTCTGCACGACTAGGCTCATCACGTCCAAGTCCAAAGTTCATACAACGGAAGTTACAACCAAATGTACGCAGGAACACACTGGGTACTCCTACAAACTTACCTTCACCTTGTACGCTATAAAACGCTTCGCTATATCTTAGTTTCATCGCGGTGCAAACTCCTGTTGTAGTTTAATATTATCAAAGAACTCTTTCTTTGTACTTGGATCAGTTTTAAATGCGCCTTTAAGTACGCTGGTTTGTGTAAGACTGCTATGTGCCATAATGCCTCTATTTTCACAACAGCCATGTGTTGCTTGAATATAGACACCTACATCTTTGGCATTGGTTGCTGACATGATTTCTTTGGCAATGTCATTACATAGTTCTTCTTGTAGTGTACCACGTCTGGCACACCATTGCGCAATGCGAGTATACTTGCTAAGTCCGATTAGTTTATCAGCAGCAATAATACCAATATACGCAACACCTGTTACAGGCTGATGATGATGTGAACAAACACTTTTAAGTTCGCTACGTACTACTAGCATACCTTCGTACTTGTCTTCTGCTATATTAGGAAACGCTGTAGCAGCAGGTGCTTTAAAATAGCGGCCTTGCATAAGTTCGTTAATATACATCTTAGCAAGACGCTTTGCAGTACCTTCACTGTTAGGATCATTTTCTGTGTCGATAATCAGTGTTTCGAGTACGTCTTGAAACTTATAAGTAAGCTCGTTCTGAATCTCTTTAAGTTCAAACTCACTAATGTGTTCACTAATGTTATCATTAGCAAAAAAGCGAACGCCTTTATTACGTAGGCGCTCGCGAACAACTTCACTTACTTTAACTGCATCTACAGTATCGGTATCAAGTCCAATAATATTTTCTGTCATTTATTTCTCCGAGTTTAAGACGTGGATGTCTTATATTGTTTTATTATACCATCTATTTAGGCACTTGTCAAGTAAAATATTTTTTAAGCATATCAATACGATCTTCGGCATGAGCCATTTTATCAAGTTCTTCTTGAATAGCTTCTACAATATCACTATGCTCGCCAATACCTGTGCTATTATTCATATATACCATGATATTTGTTTTTGCTCTTTCAAGCTCTCCTTCGGCATGCATACGTGCTGCTTTTACTAACTGTTCTTTCATGTTGTTTCCTTTCTATATCTAACAACCTTTGTACATTTCTTGCCCCAATTACTTGTAGCAAGTTCTGCTTCTTTTCTTGATTCATATAACATTGGTTCGAGTTCAAACATACTGCCTCTAGACTTTGTTATATAAATCCAATCATCTCGTGAAAGATAAATTTTTATTGCGTACTTAGTTTTCATATTCATATGGGTACACCAACCACACATCCTCTTCTGATTTGTTTACTTCGTCGTAATAATAATCAACATTTCCAAACTTACTGTTTAAATTTTCAGTCATAACAGCAAATCGAACATTGCGGTTCCAAACTGTATTCCAACTATCTTCATTGGGCAAACAACTGCTTTGCCAATCTTGTTTGATCCAGTTGAATGTAGCACCCGTATCGTTGATATCATCTACAATGAGAATGGTCTTACGTTGTTTAATATCCCAACGTGATCCAGTAACACCAGATTTTTCTGGATAGTTGTATCCAAAAGCATCTTCACTCATCCATAGATTACTTTCGCAATCTTCGCCGTCATGATTGTCACGTAGCTTTACTTTAAGTGTTTCCATTCTACATCCTAGCATATGGCTAAGAATGGTGGCTAATGGCAACCCGCCTCGGGTAATACCTACAATGTAATCAGGACGCCAGTTGTCTTTGTACATTTGTAATACAATCTTACTTGCGGCCTTTTCAACATCTGTCCAACTATAATAATGTTTCTTAATCATTTGCCTGCCTTTGCATCTTTTTCTGCTTTAGTTAGTTTTTGATTCCAGCTACTATTACTAATGCCAAGTTCTGGTGCCATAGCTTTAGTTTTACCTTTAGTAACTTCGCCACCTTTAGCAAGAAACTGCGCTACCAAGTCTTCTGTTGCTTTGTCTTTAGGTTTTTTATCGTGGTTCATGCTCATTACTTAGATTCCTTTATTATATTATTCAAAGTAGTTTTCTAGTGTGCCTTTGCGTTTAGTGTCTAGTGTCGCACAGTGGAAGCCTCCACTCATACTACGTGCTTGACGCATAGGCAGTCCAATAGTATCAACTCCGTGCTTGCCCAGTATGCGTCTTAGTGCTTCTTGTTTTTCGTCTACAATAACAAGTTCTTCATTTACACTTAAAAAGTTTAATCCAATATAAGGACTACACGGCGCTACGCCTGTGTTTGCCGGCGGCACGTGCAAGTCTTCTTCGCCTACCCAAATCTTATCCCAGTCTTTGAAAATAGGTGGATAAAAGTCTTCGTTGAGTCTACCAGAGTTAAGTAGCACTAGTCCTGGGCGCAACGGCAGTACTGTACTATCAAAGTGTGCAAAGCTATAATACCGTTCTGCAACGTGTAATCGATACCCTTTAGGCTCTAAGATAGTCTTAAGCCACTGAAACCCTAGTTGGTTGCCACTGTTGCTTACTTGACACAGCAAGTCTCTGCCCAGTCGCACAATGTTAGGTGCATCAAAAATAATCTCTTTGTTTACTAGTGTAGCATCACGCCTGTCTTCTAGTTGATAGTTGTCATCTGTTAGGATAGGCTTAGGAGCATTGATCCATTGTGTGCCTTCTTCCATCCATTTGTACAAGTGTTTGTAATATGCTCTAGTTTCAAAGTATCTTGCTCGCATAGGACTTGGACATTCGATGATCATATTATCCAACGGTAGCAGCAAATCACGTGGGCAGAAAGTATACCATCCGGTTGTTTCCCACTCGGGTGTGCTAAACTTCTTATTGTGATCTACACTATCAGGACGCATTGTTTTTACACCCAGCCCTTGCAAACATTTTTCTAAGCCGTTGAGGTCTTCGTTTGCTTCATCAACAATCCATTGTGCAATTGGCTGTCCATCAAACTGTTTGATATCTTCCAACTGTTCGCCACCGTAAATAAAACTATGTGTACTAATATTCATAGTAGGATGCACACAGTTATCAGCAGTGCCAATAATGATTTCTTCTAGTGGATCCCAATCGTTGTTACTCTGTACTGGCAATGTCTAGTCCTTTAATATATTGCTTGTGGAAACTTAGTCGATTACTAGTTCCGCCTCGGTTGTATTGAGGGTATTTATTATTGTTGTCAATACCAAATAACACTGTCTTACTCGGTAACACATTAGTATTATTACAGAATTCTGTCTGTTTGTCAAGATATTTGTTTGATATATAATCAGGCCCAAAATGTTTAAAATATTCTAGCCCTAGTAATGCACCTATTTTGTTGTTATAGTTTATTTTATGATACACAAACATTGTATCATCATTGTCTTCTTTTGTGTATCGTATACCTATTCGAGCATATGCTAATGGGAATGTTTTACTTAAACTAAATGTAACATCGGTTATACACGGGTATGCAACATCAATGTGTATGTTTCTACACGCTCCAAAATATGCACAATCTACTAATACCGGTATGTTTAGTTCACTACATTTACGCATTAGATCGTGATAGTCTACGTGTTTATCGCCTGTGTCTGCAAATGGCAAACTAATAATCACAGCATCATTTTTATGTAAAGGTGCTTCTTCAACCCATGCCCAGTTAAACTTATCTCTCCATGCAAGTTTGTGGTACATATACTCACCTTTGTAACAACGGAATCTACGCTGTGCATTTTTCATATAAAACTTATCAAATGCTTCTGTAGTTCCGTTACTGTAACAACGATGTTTAAAGTCATCTAACCCTGTAAAGACATTATTGCTTGTACTTCTAATCCACGTATCAAATTCATACAAATATTCGTCGATGATACTATCACTGTTTAAGTCAGTGAAGTTGTAGTTCTGCCTTAGTAGTTTTGTAGCCTCTGGATCTTGTATAGCAAATGCACTACCAAAATCCATACTGCGTTTATCATTGGGAATATTTGTCATTTTCATCCAAGAATGTTACTTGTGCAACAACTACGTCACTAGGACCAAAGTTACACATCCCGTGCCAAGTGTCGCCTTTCCAAGTGTACGTATCACCTGCTTGCCAGTGTGTGTAAACTTCATCACCAACTTGCAGCACTTGTCCTCTATCCCAGTCTTCCATCATTATAACACTACGACATACATTGTGTACATTGTTTTCATCTATGTTGTTGTATCTTACAAAGGTAGCATACGTATCAAAGTGCCACATTAAACTGCAACCCGGTGTAAGTTTTAAAAAGTTGTAGTTGAATGTCAAATGTGCATATGGTTGAATAAGTGCGCTTAAACGTTTAGTCAACGGTGGCCTAATGCTCATATAGTGTAAACTTCCTTCCTTAGGAACTCCCCACTTTTTATACATTGCTTCTAATGATTTTTTATTTTTTGTAGCAAACGTATCCCAACTACTATCTTCTGGGATTTCGTCTGTCATATATGTTTCTTCCCACGGTAACGTAAGAAGGTCATTGCTGTTCCAAGTAACATCTTCTACTGAACCTTCAGTAGCATCGTGTTCTTGCCAGTTTTCATAACTTCGCATATCCATTATGCGTCTCCTTTTAAGTGTGTGCGTATATATTCTTTATTTGGAATATCAAACTCGTCTAAGATATCCAATAGTTTTTGTTTGTCACACTGCTCTAAGTTTATTATATCGAGTTTTTTTGGAAATGTCAAGACATTTGTTGTCCATTTTGCATATTTTTTTGTCCATTGGTACATATCAGGCAACCCGTGCCAGTTATTTTTATGTATTGTAGTATGAATAGTATAATCAAATGTGTTAGCAATATTGTCTAGTGTTTTTACAACTTTACTCCAAACACTTCCGCTGCGCACCTGATCATTTAAGTTACTGTATGCATCTATACTTACAGTAAAATGTACACGCTTGCATTTGATTAATAACTTATAATCTGCCTCTTGTAAACTGTGCATCCCATTAGTAAAGTATTCTACTTCTAAATGTTCCAAGGTGTCAAAACTTTCAAGAAAGCGTCTGTGTCTATTTGTCATCAGTGGCTCGCCACCTAAGAATACAACTTTGTCAATGCTTTCGGGAATGTTTCTAAACTCTGTTGTGCTAGTTATACCTTGCTTTGCTGGCAAGTCTGGATTCTTCTTTACCCACCAACTACTACTCCATTCTTCCCAGCATCCATCACAAGTAAGATCGCATATGTTGTCAAACCCTACTTCTAAATAACGTAGTTTGATTTCATCTGTGGTATAGGTGTTGTTAAACCATTGTCTAAGACTTTCTTTACCTGCATCTTCCTCATGTTTACACTTAGCACATTCGGGCAACCACCCTGCTAACATATCACCTCGTAGTTTATTATAACTATAACTATGCAACACTTTGTTTATATCACCATCAAACCATTGTATTGGTTCTTTAAATCGACAGCAAGGATAGACTCTATCACCGCCTCTTATGTTTGTGTGATTATATAGTGCAGCACACTTCATTATAATTCATTCCTTAACATATTATAGTTGTGAAATATAGTTGCCAACATATTTTTATATATTTGTTGACATTTTTTTAAATCCCAACTATCAATCTCTAACAATAAATCAAATATTTTTTCTAATCGCTTTTCGTGATTTGCTTCGTTATCGTAGGACTCGTCCCAAAACTCTCCAAATGTTTTAAATCCGTCTTTACGCATTAATTCTAAACTACCAGGCGGTGCGCACAATACAAACGGTCTTTTATTAAATATTGCATTTAATGGTTTTTCATCATAGGTTGGAAACGGCTCGGCAAATGTACTTGAATTTACGATTGCACAAAATGTGTTTCCGTAAAGTTGTCTACTTGTGTATTGAGTTGTATGCGGACCCGCAGGCATTTCTTTAGGACGTATTGAACTATCATATATATTACCTTCGATATTGATAGAGTTTGTTTGTATATCGAGGTCATTAGGGTTGGTATTTAAGTTATTAATACCATTGAGTATTTGATCTTTGTAAGCAAACGTATCTATGTCAAACCATACATTATTTAATATATTATGTTTAGGGTCAATAAAAGACCAACTGTACTTTGTATCTAACAAACTAGCAAATGCAGTAATCAAATGTCTATGCGGTGTATAACGCCAGTTTCCGCACCATAGTTTTGTATCTATGTCAACATTTCTAATATCATTACCACTATTATCCAATGTTTGGTATATATTATTGAGTGCATCTAATATAGCATCGTTTCTTTTTAAAACAAAACTATATTTGTCTTTGTAAATATTATGCACATCGTCAAAGTTTACATTAACAACAACATTGGTTAGTTTGTTTTTTGTTACAAATGTCTGTACACTTTCTAACTCAGGAGACCATACAGTATCGTTTTTTGTATTTTGAAATCCGTCCTTAACAGTAGAGTAACTACTTTCGCCATTGAACACAATACGAGTATGAGGTTCGTTTGTGTGCAATACTTGCTCTGTAATAAAAATATTTAGACCATTTTTATTACATTCTGTCCGCTCAATA
>Ga0209192_10001070_pt1 | contig 23228 bp, 40 predicted proteins | sample ArcticOcean_MG_C_11_FD_187433 | JGI IMG/M metagenome (GOLD analysis project Ga0209192, IMG submission 187433) | Marine microbial communities from western Arctic Ocean - ArcticOcean_MG_CB2_154 (SPAdes) (version 2) | ecosystem: Environmental > Aquatic > Marine > Oceanic | place: Arctic Ocean... | reverse complement strand
AATCATATAATAAATCTGAGAATACTTTATTTCCGGTTTCACCAAAGTGGTTATCGTTTATAGTATAATTGGTCTCTTCACTTATAGTATATCCACCCAATTTTGATATCTTTGAAAAATATTCAATATCTGTACTATTATTAAAAATTTGATGAAAAATCCATCTATTATCTAATAATTTATCGTTTACTTTATAATTATTTATCTGATTAACCCAACTCCAATAATACAGTTTAAAACCAACAATATCTGCTAAAACTTCAAATGATTTTAACAATTGAAGTAGTTCTTCTTTATAGAAATCATCATCTCGTTTAAGTGTAATATTATTTATCAAATCTGAATCTTTTTTTGACAACATATCGTGAGACATTTGAGGTAGGCTATTGAAAACGGCAGATTCAATATTTGGGTACGGAGGTGTTAATGGGTATGGAAACCTATTTGTACTGGTAAATCCAACAATTACAATATCATCTCGTTTGAAAGTATTACAATATTCATTTAAATTATATAATATACTATGATTGGAATTTCCCTGACCCAATTGTGAAAATTTCTTACCCATTAAACCCGCATGGTTAACATGATTGTAACCAAGTTCAGTTGATAATAGTTCAGACCATATTGGATATGTAGATGTTTTGGATTTTAAATAATCTCTTGCATATTTTACACGATTACATGGTTCACCACCGGCGTGTACCAATGGTTCAATTGGTTCACTAAAACTATCACCAAATACATGTAAAGTATTCATAATCTAATCCTCATTAAATTGTTGGTCCTCTCCAAAGAAATAATTAGTAAATACTTCTTTGAAGTTTTCAAATCCAATTGCTGCATTCTCTTCCCATGTATCAACGTTTCCATCATCACTAACCCATTTATAAGATTTGAATGATATATTACGTTGTTTACATACATAAGCTAGTGCATACCCCTCCATATCAACTATATCACATTCTTTAATCATATCCAAGTATTTCTCAGCATAATCAGTTCGTGTGTTATCATAGATTTGATCTGTTGTAAATAACTTTACTCCACTATCTGAGAGTTTTATTTGACAATCATCTGATTCTGGCGTACATCCATATTCTGCGAATGGTCTCACATCTATATTATTATATACAGAACCAACTTCAATAACTTCACTTACTTTGTGGTTTTTTAAATTACCACAAGAACCAAAGTTTATAACAACATCAGGTTCTTCATTCCAAAGTAGTTCAGTTAGATTTGAAGCAGCATTGATTTTTCCGATTCCCACTTGGAATATTGGAATACCATTTAGTTCTTTCAACCCACCATGTTCTAAAGGTGTAGCTGATACTAATATTATTTTACCCATAAATTAATAGTCATATTTAAATAAATCAAAATCAGATTTCCAATGATTTATTATTTTTTCTCTGTTGTTGTTATAATTTAATAAGTAAGAAAAAGATGATGTATCACTATTCGAATGTGAATGTCTTTCATCAAATGAATTTATTCGTTCCATTGGTATATTCGTTCCCATTAAACTTTCAGATATAAAACGCCAATCATCATTTAAAGATTCTTGTTTAATAATCTTATCGAAAAAGTGTATATTATCTGCATTATCATTTAATACTGTATGATATAATGGTTGAAATACTAAATTAAATTCAGATTGCCAACCATATGTCATTATTCCGTTTGATTGAAAATCTATAATTAAATCCAAAAATTTACTAAATGCTTCAATATGAATTTCTTTATCGGATGTAAGTTTATAAGTATTCATTGGTAATCCCACTCCATTATGAATTAAATCTGAGGTTTGAGGTGATTGTACTGGCCATGATTTATCATTGATGTTTATACCCAATGAAGGAGTAACATGATATATATCTGCTAGATATCCTGCTATTACACGAGTTAATGGATTTCTACAAAATGTAACTTTCAAACCATCATTAATTATATCAGATTCTAATATATTTAATATATCATAATTTATGAATTCATTATCTCCTGATAAGTTAACGTAGTTTTCTTTACCTATGTTATCATTCAACCAATGATTTAATGAGTTAGATCCACATCTACGAGCTTTTACAAAAATAAACTTTTTATCTAATCTCTTATTACTAATTAAAAATTCCATAAATTACATTCCTATTGCCCATTTAATTTAGATTCATTATGCCAATGGTAGTTTTTTTTTCTACTTTGGCTTCCACTTTTCGTTTTTTTAGCCTTAGGTTTAGTATACTCACGTTTGTAATAGTCTTTAGTACCATTACCATCTTCTCTTTGTTTTTTATTTTGGTAAATTATATTCCAAAAAAGGAAAGAAATATATAAACTAAAAATACAAAACCCTACTATAAACATTGCTACATTCATAATTTTCTTCTTTGACGGATTGCTATTGCGAATAATAATATAGTACCAGGCCAATGAGCCGAATATTGAGCGGATTCAGTATCTCCTGTAATTCCTAATCCAATTGAATATAACATTGTTAAAAATGCGATGATGATTGGATAATATTTAAACATAAAATCTCTTAATTTTTCCATAACTTTATTTAATTTTTATTATAATTTATTCCATTTACGAGGTTTACTTACCCACCTCATCCATACAGGTATTGAGTGGAGTATTACCCACGTTATAATGATTTATTATTTTTTCTCGGTTGTTGTTATAGTTCCCAATATATTAAGTATATTTTCTTAGCTTGGATTGAATTAAGAGAATCTAAAATCTTAATGTCACTTTCTAAGCTTTCTTTCCAATCAATTAATAGTTCTTTAGTATTATCCCATTGGTTTAATCTTAGAAAAAGTAAATACTTTGCTTCTCTATCTTTTCGTATCTTTTTAGCGTTTATAATCCAAAATTCAGGCCTGAAATCAATATTATAGTAATCTGCCATTCCACCCATAACCCACTTCTTCTTTAGAATCTTCCATTCTTCAATTATTTTTAGTTCAACATCTCCTGTATTTTGTTTTAAATATTTCAAGTCTGTCCCATATAATATGTTTTGTATGACTAAGGATAATTCTGAATTTACATCATTAAAATATGGGTCATTACCTTTAAATTGGTCTCCTACCGACACTGGTGGGTTGAATGGGTCCAATAAGTCAAAGAAAGACATTGGAGAGTGGTAATAATCATCCTCTTCATAATAAACTACAAAGACGGAATCTAAAGGAATTTCTTTATCATTCCATCTCTTATATTGTTCATCATATTCAGTAATTAAATAATTTGTTTGTTCAATATATTCTTCTGTGTAGATAAGAGATTGTTTAAGGTCTTTTGCAACCTTATTTGCTAACTCGTAATAAAGAACAGTCCTATCATAATCATCTTCTGCTTTTTGTACATATAGAGTAAGCCATATACCAAAAAATAGAACTGTAAACTCAATTCCCCATTTCTTCAACAATAACCAAAATTGTTTTAGTTTTGTTATAATTATTTTACTCATTAATTATATTCCTATTACCCATTCCCATTTTAACCAACCAAGGATGATTTCTAAATCACCATTAAGGGTTCGGGTATGAGTTATCTTTAAGTATGGGAATAAATAAATCTGTCCCCATACACTTACTATTTGTGATTTCATTAGTATTTAATTAAATATTTTACATCGTGTTCTTTCACAATACCTATATCAAGTAAACAAATCTTATCTAAGATTTCATATCCACCAAACTTACATAAGTTTTCAGCTGCTTCCATAGTTCCACCTGTTGCGAATATATCATCTACGATTATTACACTACCACTACCCGGCTTCATCTCTATGGTATCTGTACCATACTCTAAGTCGTATTCTGTACTCACTAAGGTATGATTACCATCAGGTAGTTTACCACTCTTACGAATCATCTTAAACCCTTTACCGAATTTATTAGCTAATGCTGATGCGAATATAAATCCTCTTGATTCAATTCCCACATAATAATCAGGTTTGATTGCGGTTAGTGAATACATTTCGTTGATTGCTTGGTTAAACGCATTCCTATTTTCTAATAAAGGTTGAATATCTCTATAAAGAATTCCATCCTTGGGGAAATTGGGTACTGATTCTATATAATCTTTGTAATCAATATCTATGTAATCGTTATAATCAATCATTATCCGCCGTATAAACTTAGATACTCTTCAATTTTCTCTGAGAATAACATATCATAAACTTCTTTTCCAACTTCACTTGGTTCTATAATAATTTGTTCTGATGCGTATCTAATTGCAGCTGTTACATCTATCTCAGAATATCGTGATTTAGTCATATCAATTTCACCATTTACATATTCTGTAAATCCATCACTATGTAACCACTCTTCATATTCCATCTGGTCTTTATATTTTCCCAATAAATCCATTTCAATATCATCTTGAGTAATATCTAAATCACTCAATAAATCTTTAATTCTTCCCATTTTGTAAATTTTTTAATTGTGTTTCGTTTAACACTCCTCTTTTTTCTTTAGTTTCTTCGGTAGGAATGGAGTATTTTTTTACTAATTCTTCCAGCCAATCTTCTGTTGTTTTACTCATTATTTTTAGGTTTAGGTTCTTTACAATTTCCACAATTATTCAAGTAAGCAGCGTTCATAGCACCACATGCACAATTCCATGAATTTCCGATTAAGTCTGAATTTGAGTAATTCATCTTACTATTTTAAAGTTAATTAATACATTACAACTTGTACATATTACCGAATCTATTCTACCACGAACACAAGAATCTTGTTCCCATAGTTCTACATGATTTTTATCAGTTTTACAGTTGCATGAACCTTTATCGGTACATGATTTGGAGTTCCACTTACTTAATTTAGTATCTTTCAACCAATCCTTACGTAACATTGCTATCATATTATCTGTTTTACTTTGTAAATATACGAAATTTATTTGGATTTACCAAATTTATAGGGAAAAACTTTCACCACATCCACAAGTTCTACTTGCGTTCGGATTAGACCACTCAAATCCTTTTCCATTTAGACCAGTTGAGAAATCTAACTGGCAACCAAGTAGGTAAAAATATGATTTCTTATCTACCAATACCTCAATATCATTATATTGAAGCGGCTTATCAGTATCATCACGTTCTTCTTTACTCTCGATATCCATGAAATATTGTAATCCACTACAACCTCCACTATTTACACCAACTCGTAAATGATGTGTTTCAGTTGTATGACCTTCTTCTTTAAAAGTTTCGATTAACTTTTTTTCTGCGTTTTCGGTAAGTGTTACTGGGTTTTTCATTGTTTTCTAATTTATGTGTTTATAATCTTTAAATTTATAATGTACAAAAAGATTATTATAAAAATTACCCTTAAACGGTTCTATCCTACCATGTTCACATATTGCAGATTCATATAATATCATTTCGCCAGGTTCTAAATATACAATATGATTATTTCCATCATGGTCTGTAATATTCAATCCCCAATCATTTTGATTATCAATATCCTTATCCACCAATATAATAGATGATATATGATGAGTTTCTATTCTATCAACATGAGTTTCAAGTTTAGAACCTTCTTTATATGAACGAATTCCATAAACAAATGAAGGTTCTATTTCATAACCACACCATTCTTGATGCAATTGATGTAATTGTGAATGAATTAATTTACCATATTCTGGAAAATTACCTATTGGAAATACAGTAGTATTTCCAGTTCCTGTTATAAAGTGCTCCTTACCCTCCCAATGTTCGTAATATTCTAAATCTTTAGTTTTAGAATAACATTCTTGAATCAATTCCCAAGTAGTAGTAGGAACATCAAATATTTTAAATCCAAGAGTGGTAGATTGTGGAATATGTATCATAATTTTTTATTATCCAACGAATGCCTTTTCTAAAACAAGAGAACCATTTTCTCGGTTACTTCCCTCAGTCCATCCTTTTGCTTTTAATCCATCTCGGATTTCTATGTTGAAATCCATGTTTCCACATAACATTACTTTATCGGTTTCTGAAGTAGATTCATTCATTATCTTACCTTCGTTTATTAAGGTAGTAATTCGTTGATTCTCACCTTGCCAATTTTCATCTCGTGTTACGATTGGAATATAATCTACATCAATAGATGTTAACCAATCATGAAATGCATTTAACTCATCTCGTTCACGTACCGACCATACTATATGAATGTTAGTAAATCTCTTATAAGTATAATCATCACACAACATTGAGATAAATGGTGCAATACCAGTACCAGTTGCTAATAACCACAAATCAGTTCCATCGGTTAAATTTTCTACCAAAAGAGAACCTGTTGTTTTATCACTTACATTTACTACATCTCCAATTTGAATTTTCTGAAGGATACTTGTAAGAGGTCCGTTAGGAACTTTGATACTGTAAAACTCGATGAAGTTATCATCGGGTCCACTCGTGATACTATATGCACGTTTAGGAGCTCCCTCTACATTTATCATAGTAAACTCACCAGCTCTAAAGGTAAATCCATCTGGTTTTTTAAGTTTGAATTTAAACAAACTATCGGTATAGTGTTCAACTTCAGTTACTCGGAGTTTACCTTCCTTCTCTTGTAAGAAAGCATCATATTCTATTTTATATTCTTCTTCACTTAATGAGTGCCATCCTCGGCAACCATCTGGTGATCTTCCACATCCACACGCCATATTTATTCAGTTAATTAGGTATATTAAAAAAGTGGAGTATTACCTCCACAAATAAGTATTAAAACATTTTTAAAATTTAAAAAAGAGGTAGGTTTCCCTACCCCTATTTAGTGTAAATAATTGATAACTTTAAAACATCGGAATATCATCCGAATCTTTTTCTTGGTCCACCTCTTGGAATAAAGGTTCACCACTCTCGTCCTTTACATACTTTTGAACGAGTTGTTTTATATAAGTTCTTTCTGAATCCACACCTCCATCTGAAGAGAAGAATGGGAATATTGAAATTTCAGCCGATTCGAACAAGTTAAATCCATCGTAAATTAATCCAGCCATTTCAACACTAGCTCGTGTGGATACCATTGAGGTAAGTTTACCAGCATCACTCATTGATTGAGTTCGAGTATGATGTGCAATCTCAGCAACTGCTTTTAAATCATCTTGGTTTACTTCTGGATACATGTAAGATAACAAACCTAATTCTTGCTCATCATTTAGAACATCCATTTCGATTGTTACGAATCTATCTAAGATTGCTCTATCGATTACACGAGTAGAAGTATATTCATTACCAATGTTAGCGGTAGCGATAAAGGTAACACCTTCAGCCACATTCACAATTGGTGAACCTTCAGCTTCATCTAATCGAAGATATCTTTGACCTTGGTCAAGAACAGTCATTAAGATATTCCAAGCATCAGGGTGAGCTCTTGATAACTCATCTAACAGAATAACTGCGTTTGGAGTTTTAATTGCTGTAACGAATGCTGATTCTGAAAAGTAAGTTCCTTTCTTCTGGTCAAACATGGTGTTACCAATCAAAGTTGCTCTCGGGTCTTGAGTTGCCCCAAGGTTAAAGTAAAAATCTGGTCTATCTAATGATTTAACCAATCCTTTAGCTGCCATAGTTTTACCGCAACCTGCTGGTCCTGTCATCATAATGTTCTTAGCTCTTACCGCTGAACGAATAAGGTATTTCCATTTCAAATCAGTCATCACCAATTCTCTTGGTTTCAATTGAACCGAACCTTGGTGAATAAAATCTTTGATTGCTTTGTGGTCTGTATTATCTTCGAATTGAATACCACCGTTATCAGTATTCATAGGAATTACAAGTGAGTTATACACATCCATATCAACTTTACGATAAGTTTTCTTACCATTCTTGTTTATATGTGCTTGAAGTGCTTTACCTTGATTGAATGCCCCTTTACGAGTACCAGTAGTTACTCCCATAGTACCTACTTTAGTACCTTGAGTATCTATTAATTTGAATGAGTTACCGAATTTTTCTACTTTGAAAACTTCATTCTTTACGAAACCTTTTGTGAAATCTGTCATATTAATTGTTTTAAGTTTTATTAGTTAATCATTTACTATGTAAATATACGAAAATTATTTGGAATAACCTAGTCTTTTTTCATTTATTTTTGTAAAAATAGTTTGTTCATAGTCTTAGTAATTTGTGAGAGATTGGTAACATCTATCATTGATGCTCCACTACCATACATGGTTTTAAATAATCGTGAACATTCACCATCGTTATATCCACTTTCTACAAAATAAGAAAGAGTTTTAATACCAATACCTTCCATCTTCTTTACTTGCTTTTTAGTATGTTCAGCAGCAACTCTACCAGCGTAGTAGAAATTCTTACCATAAAAGTAAGGTTCACCATCTGAAAGATTTAAAAAGTAAGAATCCATATCATTGGTAGAGCCCATAAAGTTTTTCATGATTGCTTCAAAACATAATCCCTCTGGTGTAGTACCACCGGCACAAAGTGTTGGAAACATCTTTTTAACTTTAGAAAACTTATCTACTTTTGAATCGTAAGCCATTACAATATATGGAGTATTACTACTGGTTGTTCTGAATGTAACTTGGATGTTTAAATTTTGAATCATATCAACTGCTTTACATAATGAAACTACATTGATTAGAGTATTACTCCACTTCTCACCACCCATAGAACCACTAGCATCAATAGATACATGTAAGTTAGCTTTCTTATAAGAATCAGTTTCAGTAAATTGAAATACATTTTCGTTACCGAATCCTAAAGATGAAATCATTCTCTTATCAATTCTACCAACTTTCTGTCTGTTGAAAACGGTTGTTCTATCTTCACCACGAACTTGAAGTTTTTTACCTAATATAGTTCCCATCCTAATACCTTTAGAAATTTCTTCTTGGTAATGGCTACTAATACCACCATCGTTCCAATTCCTAGTAGTCATTGGAAATGCTTCATTTTCTAATAAATTCTGAGTAAGTTTCTTTACTACGATACATTCAATACCTTTAGAGATACTTCCCCACCCATTCTCAACACCACTACCAACAGTAGTAACCTCAGAACCACTTTCATTAAGTGCTTCAATAGTTTCTTGGTCTTTCTTAGTGACTGCTTTTTTGGTAATATCACCATCCATAAAGTTTCGTTGCTTCTCAATTTTCTTTTTAAGAAGTTCTTTTTGTCTATCAGTTAATTCTACTTTAGATTTCTTACCATCATCTGATTTAGATTCTTCAGATGGTTCACCACCATCAGCATCACTCTCCATAGATGGGATATCGGATGGTTGTGAATCTGAATCACCACTCATATCAGTAGAGCCATCCATATTATCTAAAATATCTTGAAATTCATCATCTGAAAGAGTTTTTGATTCAGATTCACCATCAGTAGTATCTACTGTATTAAGATTTAAAAGAATAACTTGAAACATTGATAGAGCCACATTAAACGTATCATCAGAAGATTTTAACCTAGATATAGTATTCAACCCTACTAACTTGTAAACCTCTCTTAGACCCTTTAATTTGGATAAATCCGTGTTTTTGTTATGCAGATTGATAATTCTAAACATATAAGAATCAACATCTTCGGTAGTGTATTCATCAGATAAGAGTGCCTTATCGATTAACTTATCATTGAAGTACTTATCGTACATTGCTCGGTAGTAATCTCTATAACCAGGTGCAGAATTAAATACGAAGTTATCAATTCTTCTATCTTCAACATAATTCCATAAATCTTTAATTATAGAAATAGAATTAGTAATACCTTTCTTTATAGCCCCATCTACTACGTATTTGGGAACTAAAGAATAGATATCTGCTAATAATGAGAAATCAGAAAGTTTAATGTGAGAACCTTCATGTAGTGCTAAACCAACTGCTACATCAAAATCTTTAGACTCAACTATGTTAGCTCCTATCACAACGGTTTTACCATCGGTATAAGAATTACCACGAGTATTAAATTTTACAGGAATTGATTCGTTAGTTACAATATTAACGAAGTTTGAAATAGCTCTTTTAGAAGAAGCTAATTTATATAGATTATGTGATTTCTTTTCAACATCGTTGAAAGTCTCGGTGATGATATCATCATCATCCCAATCTGATAACCAATAAGAAGAATTTGTGTTTGTCATATCTCAATCATTTACTATGTAAATATACGAATAATAATTGGAATAACCTAATAAAAAATGAATTATTTTAAATTTATATTAAAGATTTAGAAACTTTATTAAAATCCCAACCTAAATCTGTATAAATTTTAATTAACTTATTTCTTGTTGGTTTGTGGGCTACATATTTCCATTGAGCCTTATCATCATCTCCCCTACTACCCAAAGTTAAATCTTGCCAAGTATCTTTATCATTTTTATTTTTGTCTAAAACGTAAATAGGTATGTTATTTAACCAACAGATATATCCAAGGTGGATATCTTCACCTGATAATGTATCATGTATTTTATTTTCACAATACTTTATTAATAAAGATGTTGGAAAAAAATAACCTTGGCCTCCCATATTTACTTGAGTTGGTGAATTTAAAAAAGTATTTTGTCCTATCCTTCTGATGATATTATATTTAGTTTCTCCTTCATTAAAATCCATACCACATGAAACTATACACATATTTTTATCCTTTGAAAACTCTAAACACTTTTCCAAGTATTTTTTGCCGGGTAGAATATCATCATCACATATAAATATATAAGGAGTAGTAATATTTAATGAGCTTATAAATCTATTATATAAAGGTACACTTTTATGTTGGTTACGATATATTATTGATGGGTACTTTAAATTATATTCAGAATCACTATTCCAATGTATTATGATATCTGCTTTTATGGTTTGGTTATTTATGGATTCTAATTGAGATTCTAAATATTCCAATCGATTAGTTACAGTTAATATTGTAGTTACCAAATTCATATAATAGATTTATTTTAAATTTATATTAAAGATTTAAAACCTTTATTAAACTTCCAGCCCTTAGCAGCATATATCTTTAATAGCTCATCTCTTTTTCTATGATGGTCATTGTCTGTTCTGTGTAAACCAAATTCATCTATTCCTCGTTTACCTAATGTTAAATCTTGCCATGTATCTTTATCTTTTTTATCTTTATCTAAAACTACAATAGGAATACCTACGTTATGTAAGCAAAATGAAAAATGCAAATCCTCTCCATTAGATGGTTCTATTATACTTCCTCTTAGAAAGTGTTGAAGAAGTTCAGTTTTCATAAACCAACCTACACCTCCCATATCCACTTGCAAGGGAGTATTTAAAAACGTATCTACACCTGTTCTGCGTACATCATAGTATGTTATATTATCTGGATTTACAGTTACTCCAAAGGTAGATATTACTACATTATCTTCAACACTTTTGCTATATTCGATACAACGTTCTAAGTATTTTTTACCTGGTAATATATCATCATCAACAATAAACACATATGGAGTTTTGATATGTAATGAATTGTAGAATCTACCATAAAGAGAATTAAACTTATCTCTTCCACTTTTATAAATGGTAGCAGGGTATTCTAAATTGTATGGTTCATCGTTATGCCAAATTAAAGATATATCTGAATCTATGGTCTGTTCTTCTATAGATTCAATTTGACTTGGTAGGTAATGTAATCGCTTTACTGCTGAAAGAACTGTTGTTACTTGATTCATTATATTATACTTTTATTTATTCCTAAGTAATGATTACTATCTTCTATTATACTATTAAGATTTTCAGAATTTTCACCTTTTGAGCCAGGATAGTGAAGTATATTAGCTTCTTCTTTTTTAATACCTGCAAAGAATTTATACGAACCAAAGTAATTAAACTTAGGACCTAAATCAACTATATTGTATTTAAGTTTTCTAGCATTCCAATTATAAAAATTAGATATTTGAGTCTTACCAGAAAGTGTATTTATATCATCAAAATTATAATCAAACAGTTTAGCATGTTGTTTGGATAACATCATTACTCCACTATTAAAATAAGATTCTTCCCACCCTTCTATTTTACCAAGTTGATTTTGTACTAACTTAACTCTTTCTATACTTTTTTGTAATCTGTAATTATCATGTAAATCTACTCTGGAAATATATAGTCCATTTGGATTGGTATTAAAATAATTGGGACAGTTAGGTTTAATAATAACATCACAATCTAACAAAAATATTCTATCATAAGTATCAAAATATTTAGCTACTTGTAAATTTTCAAATCTATTATTAGGATACCCATCTGTATACCTACCAAGTTCAACGTAATAATTAACAGTATCACGAATCATACCAAGTCTACCAGCTTCATAAATAGAATCGATATTCCGCAGTCCATTATTATTGGTAACGTTTATAGTTTTTTTATCTATTATAATTAAATCAGCACCAGTCTTTTTACTATATTTTTCAAAAAACGGATGTGTGTATTTAAATATATTATCAAAATTAATATTTGTAACAACTATAGCATTTTTACTCATATAATAGATTGATTTTGTGTTTTATTTAATTTATATTTAGGATGCAAGTCTTGATTAACTTTATCCACATCTATACCCAAGTTCCAAGATTTAATCAAATGTAAAGATACTTCTCTATCGTTTCCATATAAATCTTCATGCCACGAAATATCTATGTTAAGTTTATCTGATATATTAAAAATTAATTCGCGTTGTTCAGTAACGTATTTATGTATTATTGACTGTTCTTCTTTATTATTTAAATACTCTTGAGGTATATCGGTAAATTTCCAAGCTTTTCCTGCTAGTCCTGTCCAGTAACCATGCATATACACTTTATATCTTAAATTAGTATAACTAATAATATGCTTATCGTAATCTTTACGGCATAGTATAATAATTCTATCCTTGTTAAACCTTTCAGCAAGTTTTTCCATAAACTCTACACTAGTTCCTGGAAAGTGTTTGGGTTTTTGAAATGATTGTGTTTTAACTACTACATCCGTTGTTCCAATTAAATCTAAATTATATGGAGTTTTGGTCCAGTCGGTAGAAGTATCCTTTTCTCTAACATGGGGGGAATTATAGTTCCATGGTTCTCTAGTTGAATAAAAACCCGTCATATTTGCTCCTCGTATTTCTTCATTAAGAGCAAGAGTTAAACTATTAGTTCCACTTCTTTGAGTACCTATTATTAGTATAGATTTATTTTTCACTTTTTAATAAATTAATTGATAAATTGGATTATCATTATTATTACCAATATACTTCCAACCCTGCTCCTCTAGCAGAAGCTTCATAGCTGGTGAATTGTACTTAGAATTGAATTCTTTTTTAATTTTCTTTGGTTTTGTGGTAATCATTTATTTTTTTGGTTAGATAATTAATAGATTCAGTTGAGCCGATAAAGCTTGAATATTTTGAATAATACTTTATCTGAGTTGGATTTGTTTTTATTATCTCTTTCAAGATATCCAATTCAGGTAAGTGTGTATGTGTGTAACTCATTATAATAAATCGTTTGGTGTATTCTTGTATATTCTGTATGAATCTTCATTGAAGTGTTGTGTACTTACTTCAAAGATTATTGAATTATCTTCTAATGCTGTTAGTTGGTGAGGTAATCCTCGTTCGATAAGTACCGAGTCTCCTTCTACTATTGTTTTAGAAACATGCTTAGCTTCCTCCACATCTATCCAATTAAATTTAAAAGAACCTGATTGTACATACCAAGTTTCTTTTTTTAGTAGATGATAATGCATTGAGAAATGATTATCTTTTTTTGGGAATACTAAGGACTTACCACAATAATCTTCATCATTGTGAATCCATAATTCGTATCCCCATATTTTATCTACCCGTTTTGGTGGGTGGATATCTACTGGTATTTTCATTTATTCTTCGTAATAATATCCCGAGGAAGTTTTATCTAAGTAAGTATAAAGTAAATCAAGAGAATCTACCATACTTTGAACAAGAGTCCAATCTTTTTCCTCGATTGCATCTTCTAGTATATTTGTTATTCTGCCAATTTCTTCTGATAAGTTTTGCATATTCTATATTGTGTTATATGGAATTAAATATAAACTTATTGAAAAAAACGAAATTATATGTAAAAAAATATATTATTTTTTGATTAGATTGGCATTTTTCAATGCTCTTGCAGTTTTTACCCATTTCTTACCAATAGGATTATATAGCTTATCATTAACAAATTTGTTAACTGCTTTTTGTACTTGCTTACCAATGGGTTTATAAACTGTATTATCTACAATTCTGAAATTACCACCGAATAGATTTTGAAACTTCCCTAAGTTGTTCTGTACATCGTTCCAAGATTTAGCTAATAAATCATCAGGTAGTACTCTATCTCTATTAGTATTACGTTCTTTTGCTACTTCAAGTGAAGTGTTAACAAATACCATGTAAGTATCATAACCCAATGATTCAGCGTGTTTCTTGTTTTTTTGAATCTTAGCGTAATCATGACCAGTACCATCGATAATCATACCAAGTCTACCAGCTTCATAAAATGATTTTTGCTTTTGGGTAAGTTGTTTTGCTTGAGTTCTTACAGAACCAGGATCTTTTGTGAGTTTATCCCACAATTCTGGTTCATCTTTCTCTATTCTTGCTAAATCTTTTGGATTAACTCCATTTTTCTTTAACAATGATTCGAATGCTGAATCTGAATTTACAGTTTTTAGTCCTGTGTGAGAGAATGATATTTTGAGTTTTTTATCAATACCAAAAATCTCCATGGCAGTAAAAGATTTACCTGAACCAGGTCCTCCTGCCATGAATACACATTTTAGAATACCAGGATCATCAACACCCTCAGTAATCATTTGTTCCATTATAGATTCTTTGATAGACATCAACTCTTGTTCAATATCGAACATAGAATCAACTACTACTGCTTCAGTAAGTAAAGATTTTAAACTCAAAGTAATGTTCCTTATTTTTTCTTAGCGTTTGTTTTTTTAGCTGCTGGCTTTCTACCTTTTCTGGCTCCACCTTTAGCTGCTTTAGCTACATCTTTAGATTGTTCAATAACATCTTTAGCTGCATCTACAACATCACCAAGTTCTTCTTTAACTCTTTTTGCACGAGTCTTAACCTTTTTTACAGTTTTCTTAACTGCGGCTTTTCCTTCGGCAACTTTATCTTCTACTTCATCAGGAATTCCATCGGAATCATCATCTTTAAAAGCTTTGAAATACTTAGTTGCGATGTAAATACCAGCTGCTGCGACTGCGGCAATGGCTAAAATAATTAAAATTGTTTTCATAATCTTTATTTAGTTAATTTAATTGTGTTTAGTATAAATATAAGTAATTCTATAAAACCTATACACCTAAGTGTACTTCACCTTCATCTTCAAGTTCTTGTAATGATTTTGATTCTTGAATTAAACCTGATTTTGGGAATAGACTTGCGTATATGAATATAATTCCTAATATTATTTTTTTAATTTTATTCTTCACCGTAAAGACTCCATGTTTTAGTTGGTTCTGGTTGTATTATTACTTCTTCGGTATCTACAATGTATACCATTCCTTCACGTGCATCCATATAGAATTGAGTTTTACCGTTCTTCTGATACACATATTCCAATACATCGGTTAAAGAGTCTAATAGTACAGTAGAGTTATCCACAGGTGACCAACGGTCACCTGGTGGTACTCTTTTTGCTACTTGAGTCTTTACTTCTTCTTCTTTTATTTGAATTTCTTTTGCCATTATTCAATTACACGAAGTACTCTACTTTCTTTAGCCATTGATACTTTGTAATCTAATTGTACTCCACTATCCGAAAAGTCTTTTACAACTCTTGCTTCTGCTTCTGTTACCGACATTGCATCTACTAAATAAGTTTCCTTGTTCTTTTTATCTTTACCATTTTTAAGTGTGGCAACAACCACTTCTACTGTAACTTCGAAAAATTTACTCATAACTTCTGTTTTATATTTATATATATTAATAATTTAAGTAAAGATACAACTATTATTTGGATTTACCAAACTTTTTTTATTATTTTTACTTTATACCCTTCCACTCTCTACCAAAAAACTCATAGTTTCTACGAACGTACTCATCTGTACCATCCATTTCAATAGCATCTTCTTCGGTTTCTGCAATAGCATCTACTGGACATTCAGGCAAACATGCACCACAATCGATACATTCTATAGGGTCTATGTATAACATCAATCCCTTGAGTTCTTCTTTAGTCATTCCAGCAACTTCCCTACCCATGTTTGTAACTTCAAGAGGTCCGTGAATACAATCAACGGGACACACTTCTACACAGGCGGTATCACATGTACCTTCGCAAGCTTTTCCAATTATATAACTCATAGTTTATTTTAGTTTATACAAAGATACAAAATTTATTTGGAATATCCTAATATTAAAATTGTTTTTATTTTAACCACAAACCTATGATTATACAGGCAAATGCTAGGATTTCAACCCAAAATAGATGAGTTTTATTTTTCTTAGTTAATAAGTAGGTAATTGGTGTACCGATAACCATTACAATTAATGGAAAATAAATTTTACTAATTGCTAATGCAACTAAACAAGATAAAATAGTTAAAGCGGCTCCAGCGAAATGAATATATTCATTCTCTGTTTTTTTAATTTTAAAGTACGTGTATGTACCTACCCAAAACATTCCCATTCCTCCTAAGAAGTATAAGAAAGAATCATCGGATGAATATGATAATATTAAAGCTCCAATTACATAACACCATACAGTAAAAAGATATTTAAGTATTGGTTTTTTAGAACCAAGTATATACCAACTATCAGATATTGAATGAGGTATTGATTTGTTGTTTGCCCATATAATAAATAAAACATATAATGGAAATAATATTGTTAAAAGTACTGTTGTCATAATTTGAAATAGTATTAAAAGTAATGTTATCATACTTTATTTTTTGTTTTTTAATATTCGAATTCTTTTTTAGGTCCGGTTAAATTACCTCTAATTAGAAATGAACAATTGAAACATAACATACGAAGATTCTCATATAAATGATTCTTTCTGTTATCATCAAGGAAATCCAAAACCAATGGAACTTTTCCATCAACTAATCTAGTTTCATCGAATCCACAATTATTGCACTTTTCTAACATATACCCATTGTGAAGTAATCTTTGTTTAAGTTTCCATATAGGGTACTCTGGGTATTTTCCTTTAAGGATATCATCAAGAGAATACTTACCACGTTTAAGGTTGTATCCTTTTTTGATTCCATTACCATCAGGATTCTTTAAATCTTCAAAGATACCATAACTCTTGGCGTATTTTTTATAAGTGTTGTAAGATACTCCCAACAATCTTGCTGCTTCCATAGCGGAACGTGCTTTACCTTGAGCATCTCTAATTTCAGTTTCCATTAGAGGTTTTGCACCCAGTCCACGTTTCATTCTACGTTGCTTACCAGCTTGAGTTAAATCGTTGGTAGGATCGAAGTTTGGAAAAAACTTCTCATCTTTATTTTCCATAGTAATCTTGTTTACTATAAGTATAGTGTATTAAAACTTTTTGATAGAGTTTCCTTTATTTTTCATCCCTAACTACATCAAGTGTTACACAATGAGGTCCTCCACTAAAAGTTCGTGAATGTCTCATCTTTACTGGAAGAGTTTCAATACCCCATTTTTTAAGTTCATGGATTAAATGAGTCTGTCTTTCTTCTACCATACAAAGTTTATCGTTGATTGGTAAAATATTCATTCCTAGCCATGGTGATGCTGAACACCAATCTTCAAGTACATTAGTAACTACCATATCAGGTGACCAAATTTTATCAAATGGCTTCAAGAACTCAGGTATGTTATTATGGTCTACTCGCGATGGATTTAAGAGTACTTTTCCTTCACCCACAAATACAAAAGTAGTATCAATATGGATGTAAGCGTATACACCTTCAGCGGTATGTACGTTATATTCATTACCAAAGTTTTCTTTACAATATCTTTCTAACCACTTAGCTCCATCCTTGTTACCTGTATTTGATACAAGATATAGGATATCATTATTATGTTTGATTACATTTGCTGCATCAAATACTGGTTCACCATCTAATAAAGTTGGAATAGATAAATTATCTCTCTGATAGATTGAATCTAATAGTTTAGGTTTGGGTGCATCTACCCATGAATTTGGGTCAAACAATGGTTTACATGTATTTGCTTCATCAGAACGATGCCTAAGAGTCATTGGAGTAGCGATAACCTTATCATTGATTACAAACATTGAATCACGAGGACAATAGTTATAATACCCATCAACCTCCCAATTATCTGTTTTGATTGGTTGTGAGAAATCACGTTCCAATGGTCTGTGAACCTTAACTCCAATCTCGGTGAGTTGTTCAGCTATCCTATTTAAATCCTCTTCAGTTTCATCTATGATTTTCTGTGGATATAATCCACTTGGTCTGTTTTGAAACTCTTCATCAGAAAGATGAGCGTAATCAATATTATGTAGACACTTATCTCCTACTGTTGGTACTTGTGCATTGATTGCACTACCTACGATAATCTCTTTTAGATTACCCCATTCGTTTTTTACATTTGGTTGTATCATTTTTTATGTTTATGTTCTGGATTTATACCAAAGTTACTAAATTTGTACCAAACTCTTTCGTGCAAGAAATATAGAATCATTTTGGTAACTACCTCTACTCCACCAATAGTTAGTCCCATTGTCCAACTACCTGTAATTATTCCTGAAAGAACTATGGTATCAAGTGTACCGATTATTCTCCAAGAGATTGTTTTTAATATGTGTCTTTTATAACTTACCATCTTATATTGTTGATTTCTGGTTCATTGCTATATATATTACGATTTATTTTAATTATATAAGATCGCGACGTTTGTTTTTTGATTGTCTGTACCTAAATTTTGGATTTAATCTTTCATTTAATTCACCATTATCAATATCAAGTTTCCATTTTTTTATAATCTCTAAAGATTTTAATCTATCGTTACCATATAAATCTTCGTAATATGTTATTGGAATTGATAACTTATTTGATAGTTCATCTATTACATTTCTATATGGAATAATTTCGTTTAAATCAAATAAATGTAATTTATCACTAATATCTTCATAATACCAGGGCCTGGTAGAATTTTTTATTGGATTTTTATTTTTTATTATCAAGTTTACATAACTTTCAAAATGCTCTTTTTCATTTCTTCTGTTTAGTAAAATAACCTTATCATACTCTCTATAAACTGAAACTATGAAATCCAAGAAATTACTTGGTTTACCATAATTTTTAGGTACTTGATATGATATCATTTTTACAACAGAATTATCAGGTACATTAAATGGGTAGGGCTTTCTATCCGTTGTTCTTTGAGACATTTCATTTATATATGGTTCAAATATTGATTCATAATTACATAAATCTGATATAGAATCTAATAAAGAAGTACTACCCGCTCTTGGTGGAGATATTATTAAAATTTTCATATTAAATCAGCTGAAGCTTTTAACTTTGAAATTATATTCATACTTTCATTTGTATCAAATTTTGCCCCATCAACAAATCGTATTCCTTCTTTATTTAATCTACTATATATAGTATACCTATCTTCTGATTTTCTTAATCGAGTATCAGTCCATCTATAATGGTCTATATCTATGAGAGGTTCTCCATTATAATTACGTGTAATGTGGTGTGAAGTTTTTAATCTTTCGGTTGATGGGAAAACACATGGTTTAATTGTATTAATCCAACCGCTTGTTTTACTTTTAATTGGAAATTGAAGTTCAATATCCGATATGTTTATATTCTTTACTAACTTGCCCGTAGTTATGGGTTCTCTATCAATTAAATCACCCCAAATGTAATCATCATTTATTTTTTTATGATTTTGGAATTCATCTACATCTGCTAATAATATATGTGATTCCAAAGTGCTTTCTATTATTTTATTAAACCTACTTAATTTATTTATAGAATTAAATTCTCCGTACCACTTTTCCAATGTAATATCGATTAAACCAACATTACTTGTTTTTAAGTGGGTAAAATAACTATAATAATCTTCTACTTCAAAATCATAGATAGATGAATTTAATATAATATGATAATGATTAATATTATATTTTGAATAGTGTTTTATAAAATGAGTAATTAAATTCAAATCATAATCCAATCCGATACAAGATATTAATTTAATTGTCATTTTTATATCGTATTAAGTTCACGTAACGCAATATGAAAGTGAAGTGAGTATCTTATTCCCGATTCTATAGGAGTTATTTCATGTAATGCGTTTCTACTAAAAGTAAAAACCTCCCCATTAGAAACATCTAAGGGTTTTTCTTCTAAAATGAATTTTCCTCCTATGTAATCATTATTAAGTAATATGCCACCACTTAAATAAGCGTGTGAATACTGCCCATCAGTATGTAAGGACATGAAATCTCCTTCTGTATATTTTAACCCTCTAAAATTATCCGTAAGTTTATATTTTGGAGATAATTTAGATTCAACTAAATCAAAAATCCAACTTTCTTCACTTCGTATTAAGGAAATATGATTAAATTGATTTCCCTCATTTTCTACTCGGAAATGGGGTTTACTCTCAAGGAATGTAATTATATCTTTACAATTAAAGTTTTCCATCTTTTTTCATTTGAGTTCGAATGGATGTAGCTGATATCTCTCCTATTTCTGTTGGGGGTATGTGTTCTATCACATCATATCCAACTCCTCTACCATAGTTAATTGATTCAATATCAGGTATGATTGAGGTAATAACTCTTCCATCTTTTATAAGTTCTTTTAGTTCTCCTTCATGTACCATTTTCTCAATCTCTTGAGCAGTCCATGGATTCTTTTCATCTGGCGTTACATCTCTAATTGCTAACCAAACATTCTTACCTTCTTTCAATCTTTCGTTAATAAGCCATAAATGGCCTTTGTGTAATGGTTGCCATCTTCCTACGAACATTGAGTATTTCGTTTCAGTTGAAGATGATTTAAATGCTGCTTGTGCTTTGTATTGTGCCATTATATTATCTCTTGTGGTTTAGTATATAAATGATGGAAATTATTTGTGAAAAAAGGCAAATCTTTCATTTTTTCTAATTTTTCTAAAAATTCATTATGATTTTTATGATTTGGATTTGCAACATTTTTTTCAGTATATTCTTCTTCAGTATAAGTACCCCAATTTGTAATTACATTATAAAATACATCAAACTTGGATTTACTTCCTTTCATATAATTAGTTATTATATTATAAAATTGTTTCATCTCTCTGAAATTACTATCTTGAACTACAAATGAAAAACTAAAGTTTTTAATAGTATTTATTGTGGTGATAAACTCTAAATTTTTTAGTAACACTTCCCACTTACCACCTATTCTTACATCATTTTCATAAGTATCTTTTGTTGCGGCATCTATTGATATTTCACAACTAGTAACAAATGGATGTATTGCACTTAATCTATTCCACATCTTTTCATTCCATAAACTACCATTAGTATGTAAATGTATTGATTTTAATTTTGAAAACTTTTTTGAATCCAATGTTTCTAAAAATTCTCTAAATGATTTAGAGTAAAACGGATCTGCAGTTCCTGTGACATATAATCTTTTTACAGTTGATGATATCTCATTTGTAATTTCGTCTAATTTCTTCTCAACTTGTTCTCTATCTTTTCCATAGTAGTTTATTAATTCATTTCTACAAGATGGACATTGGAAATTACAACTTCTATCAAAACAAAAATTTACTGTTTCAATTTCACTTTTTTCTTTAAAATATTTTATAGATTCTTCAGTTTTTTTTACAAACTTAGATGAATGATTATTGTTTTTTAAACCCGATAAATAAGGACATTGCTTCTCATCACAATACTTATATGAACCATCTAATATAGATTCCCTAACTTCGTTTGCCGTATTACTTTTAAAACTTGAGTTAATTGATTTACCATCCCACACATCTACCGGTAACCAAGATGGACAACATAGATATTGTCTGTCATCAAAGACCTCCGTATAATTAAATGGTACTGAGCAGATGTATTTTGATTTATCAATCACTACAATTTATTTAATTTAGTAAGATGATTTATTATCTTTGAGAAAGAAACATCAGGTGAATCTTTTGTGGTATCTATATCAGTAAATTCAATTTCAGGTGCTTCGTAATCCTTAGCGTGAAAATGATCTCTTTCGCGTGCATCCGAACAATGGACATAAAATTCTTGAAAGTCTCCAAATCCAATTCCTTCTTTTAATTCTTCTCTTAACCAACGGTATGGTGCAACCAATGATACAACTACATCACAACCATTGTTGTGTAAGTATTGTACAATCATCTGTGCGTTTCTTATGTTGTTAATTCTACCTTCGGGTGAATAATCTTTATTAACGGTAAGTTCTCTTAAATCATCTCCATCTAAATGAAAAACATCTCGTCTCCAATTACGTTTTTCTGTTTTAAGAAAAGAGTGTAGTTTTTTACCTAATACCGTTTTCCCTGCACCGGGCTGACCTGTAAACCAATATATCATTATGTAACTTGTTTTTATTTATTATAAATAGTATAAAATACGAAAACCCCATCGTAGATGAGGTTGCCATATTAGTGTTTTGGTATACTATTCTTTTTTACCAAATATCTTACTAGCTTCACCAATTCCAAAACAACCAAGTGTTACGATAACAAACGAGTTATAAATAAAATCATTTATAACTAAATCTGTTCCAAAATATCCAGTTGCTAAATCTGCAATTGCAAACAACACCATTATAGCAAATGATGCGAATCCAACTACTGATTTTTCATTAATATCGTTCTTGTCTTTAAAAATATCTTTAAATGCCATCCAATTTCTCCTTATATAATTCATTAACGTAACTTTTTATATTATTTTTATTTTTTATTATTCTCTAGTTTATTATGTTAAATCAAATTTAAAGTATCCATAATTACTATCATATTGACCGGTTATATACAACGTATTTCCAGCGAAGTTCATAGTATAAAGATTATTAACAGTATCTGATAAATCACTAAAGTCATATTCAGTAGTTAGGGTTGGAGTTGCGGTTGGTGTACCACTAAATGATAATAATTTTTTATTTACCGTATCTAACCATATCCACTTACCACCACGTGAAACTATTTGTGAGTTTCCAAAGCCACTACCAATATTTTCAGTATCACCAGTTGCAGTTAATTTTATATTAGCCCAAGTAACGCCGTCATTTGTTGAGAATTT